>Ga0308418_1000147_pt1 | contig 46310 bp, 36 predicted proteins | sample HotsprSampleR4cd_FD_203517 | JGI IMG/M metagenome (GOLD analysis project Ga0308418, IMG submission 203517) | Hot spring phototrophic mat microbial communities from Mushroom Spring, Yellowstone National Park, Wyoming, United States - 20090729_R4cd ... | reverse complement strand
GGAGGTGTCTCGTTTGCGTAGTGGTGTTAGTTGGTATGGGTTGAAGTCGGCGATTATTCGTGGGGCGATTCGGGAGTATCTGGCGCGTCCGCGCTATGACCTCCAACCAACTGCGTAAGTCCTACACCGATATCAACACTTTATAGTCCTCAGAAATAGGCAATTGATTAGTCGAAAGCTCTGTGTGCAGTAAATCAGAGAATATGCGTGCCATTTCCATAAGCATCCATGCAATACAAGGTTCATCATTTAGAGCGTAGCTAAGGCGACGCGCTACCTCGCACGCCTCTAACTTCTCTAGTAGAACCTCTGCTTCGAGCTCTGATGGATATTGGTGAACTATTTCTGAAGTCGCCCTAATATGCAAGTCTAAAGGCAACAACAGTAGACTATATGCCTCTTCGAGGCGTCCCTGTTGATGCAAAGTGGGAAAGAGATGCATTGCTTGCTTTGCAGCATCATCATGTTGTCCCTGTACCAACAAGTTGAGCAATTCAGCGATCTTCATCTCGCCTGCTTGCTGGGCGCGCTGAAGCGCGTCCTGAAGAGGCGCGGCGTTATATCCACCAAGAGCAATAAATTCGCGAAATGGTTTCACCCATGCGGCTCGCGAGGAGCTAGACGAAGGTATACGATTAGGGGGCGCTACAAGCACTAGCCGAAATATTGTTTTTAGTGCTTGTTGGTATTCCATTTCGGCAATCGTTTGCCAAACACGGTTTAGAAACCCGTTATTGATGAGTATAGGATGTTCTCGGATGGGTGAATTAGCATCCTCATTTCCCTGTGTCTGTAAAGACGAATTCGGAGGTGTGTCCTTACCATGCACCACAATTACCACTTGGGGCAAAAGGGACGAAACTCTTCTCGGTTGCCCAGAATCGCCTTCCATCTTGCTCATCGCCTATCCTCCACAACATGATTGATTATACCATACCACGCCTCTCTGAGTGTCAATATTCTCCCTTGCCTGTCGCATTTCGGGTATAACTACCGTGCCATGCGTTTCACCGAGCCGTGGTATCTGCTGTTGCTACCTGTGGCGTGGGGCTGGGTCTGGTGGACGGGTCGGCGTCTGCTGGGGGTCAGTCGGGCGCGCCGACGGCTAATCCTGGCGTTGCGCTTCGCGCTGGTGCTGCTGATTGTGCTGGCGCTGGCGGGCTGGCAGGGGATTGGGTCGCTGCGCAGCGTCTGCACGGTGTTCGTGCTGGATCGGTCGGCGAGCGTCTCGGACGAGGGGCGCGCCGCCGCACAGCAGTACCTGCAGGACGCCATCCGCCAAGCCCCCGACGACGCGCGGACGGGGCTGGTGGTGTTCGGCGCGGAGCCGATGGTGGAGTGGCTGCCCGCGCCGCGCAAGACGCTGGACGCCATGTACGCCAAGCCGAACCCTGACGGCACGGACATCGCCGCCGCGCTGCGCTTGGCGAGCGCGCTGTTCCCCGACGGCTACGCGCGGCGCATCGTGCTGCTGACCGACGGCAACGAGACCTCAGGCGACGCCTACGCCGCTGCGCAGGTCGCTGCGGTGGAGGGCATCCCGATTGATGTCGTGCCGCTGCCGACGGGCAAGGCGGGCAACGACGCGCTAATTGAAGCGCTGGAGGCGCCCAGCGTCGCCAAAGTCGGCGAGCCGTACACGGTGCGCATCGTGGTGCAGTCCCAAAAGCACGCAGAGGGCACAATCGTCCTTGACCGCGAGGGCGCGCCCATCAAGCGCATCCCCGTCAAACTCTCGCCAGGCGCGAACCTGATTACGACCACCCTTCGCGCGGACAAGCCAGGCGTACAGCGCGTGCGCGCCGTGCTGGAAGTGCAGCCCGATAGCGACCCGCGCAACAATCTGGGGCTGGCGCTGACCCGCGTGCAGGGCAAGCCGCATGTGCTGATTGCAGAGGGCAGGGCAGGCGCAAGCGACGCGATTGCACGCGCCCTGCAGGCGAACGCGATCACCGTCACGCGCGTGCGCGAGGGTGGCTTCCCCGACCGACCCGAAAAACTGCTCGACTACGACGCGATTGTGTTCAACGACTTCCCCGCCACGGGGCTTAGCCCGCAGCAGATGGAGGCGGTGCGGTCCGCCGTGCGTGAGGGCGGGGTCGGCTTCATAATGATTGGCGGCGAGAACGCCTACCAGCCTGGCGGCTACTACGGCACGCCGATTGCCGAACTGCTGCCCGTGGACTTGGAGATTAAGCATCGGCAAATCCAGCACGCAGCGACGGTAATTCTTATCGTAGATGCTTCAGGCAGTATGAACAACTACATCGGGCAGCACAAGGTGGCGCACTTGGCGGCGGAAGCATCCATCAAGACGCTGCAGATGCTGCGCCCCATCGACCGCTTCGGGGTGATTATCAGCAGCCACGGGTCGGACTGGCTGCTGCCCGATATGGCGCGCACGGGGTTCGACCCGTTCAGTTGCGACGGGCGCCAGTTTCAGGGCTGTCATGGGCAGCGGGCGGGTCAGCCGCCGAGCGCGATTTTCCCCGCGAGCGAGCGCGAGCCGATTATCGCCGTGCTGCAGAAAGTGTACGGCACAGGGGGCGGCATCTTCGTGCGCGGCAGTCTGGAGATGGCAATGCGCGGGATGCTGACCGAGCCGCCCGACCGCACACGGCACATCATCATGCTGGCGGACGCCAACGACTGCGATGAGCAGCAGGGCAGCCTCCAAGTGGCGCAGCAGTTGCGCCGCATGGGCGTGACGCTGAGCATCGTAGCGTTCGGCGACGGCGACGCGACCCAGTTCCTGAAGCAACTGGCGAAGGCAGGCGGCGGGCAGTTCTATCAGACGCGCGACGCGAGTTCGCTGCCGCGCCTGTTCACCGCCGATGTGAGCGCGATGACGCGCAGCGCGATTGAGCAGGGCGCGTTCATCCCCAAGGTGAACACGGCGGACGAACGCCTGCGCGAGGTGGACTGGAGCCGCACGCCCACGCTGCTGGCGTACAACTTGGTCTCGGAGCGACCACTGGCGCAGACGCTGATGCGCACGCACAAGGACGACCCGCTGCTGGCGGTGTGGCGGTACGGGCTGGGCACGGCGATTGCGTTCACATCGGACGCGCAGCCGCGCTGGGCACAACGCTGGCTGGGCTGGGACGGCTACGCGGTCTTCTGGACGCAGGTCATCCGCAGCGCGATGCGCCCCAGCGCACAGCCGAATCTGGGGCTGACAGCGACCGTGCGCAACGGGCAGGCGATTGTGGAACTGCAGGCGTTCACCCCGCAAGGCGAGCCAATCAACGGGCTGACGCCGAAACTGACGGTGGGCGCGCCGTCGGGCGAGACGACGGAACTCACGCTGAGCATGGAGGGCGCAGGACGCTACACGGCGCAGTTCCCGCTGCGCGGGCAGGGGCTGTATGTGCTGAGTACGCAGGGCGACTTCGGCACGGGGCGCACCGCGACGCTGACTACTGCGCTGGCAGTGCCCTACCCGCTGGAGTACCGCTTCTACCGCCAGAACCGCCCGCTGCTGGAGCGGATTGCGTCGCTGACGGGCGGGCGCGTCGCGCCAGAGCCTACCCGCGCCTATGACCCGCCGCCCGCGCCCCAACGGTTCACGCGCGATTTGTGGACGCTGGCGCTGCTGCTGGCGCTGATGCTGCTGATGGTGGACATCACGGTACGGCGCGTGGTGATTACGATTCCCGAGGCGGTCGCGGCGCTGCTGGGTCGGTTGCGCTGGCGTCGGGAGCGGCGCGGGGCGACTGCGCCCGTCGCTACACGCTTGCACGCCGCCAAGCAGCGCGCGGCGCAGCGCACGCAGGTTCCTACCGCCCCGCGCGAGCGGGGCGCTGCCTCTGCGACCGTGCGCACACCGCCCTCTCAGCCCGACACGCCGCCCGAAAAGCCGCCGCCCGTCGCCGCAACGCCGAAACCACCCAGCACAGACGGCGCGCCCAAAACGGATGGCGACACGCTGGGGCGCTTGCTGAAAGCCAAACGGCGCGGGGGAGGGTAATACTGATAAGGGTACATCGCTTGAGTTCGCCGCGTGCGGGGTACGCGCATTTTTTGTAGCCCTCACCCCCAGCCCCTCTCCCACTGTGTAGGAGAGGGAGCCACGCGCCGAATATTTGGAGTGCTGAAGCGTCAGCTTCAGCGAAAGGCGGAAGCTCCGCTTCCGCACTCCATAGGTTCCTGCTGGGTGGGAGCGGGGGCGCGCGGCGGTGCGCCCGCCTGTAGCGTTGGGCGGAAGCTTTGCTTCCGCACTCCACAAGCCCCCTCGCCCGCCGTGCGGGCGAGGGGGACACAGGGGGTGAGGGCAAAACGATGCGCCCGCTCCAGAGAGTTCGTGCCTATCAGTTGTATCCTTGTCAGTCTCTCACCCCATAGGAATTCAGCCCCCAACGGCGAATCAGGCTCGTTATGCGCAGTGCCCTTCTGTGGTTGGCGGCGGCGATGCTAATCATTGGGGCGACGGGGCGTTCCGACGCGCCTGTTGCCGTCGAGACCCACATGCTCCCGATGCGCGACGGGGTGCGCCTCGCGACCGATGTGTACCTGCCCAGCGGCGCGCCGCCGTACCCTGTGATTCTCATCCGCACGCCCTACGACAAGAACGCGCTCAAGCCGATCGGCGAGGACGGCGCACGGCGCGGCTACGCCGTCGTGGTGCAGGACACGCGCGGGCGATTCGCCTCCGAAGGCGCGAACCTGCCCTTTGAAGGCGACGGCTGGTGGGAGAACCGCGCCGACGGCGTGGACACAGTGCAGTGGATTGCCCGCCAAGCGTGGTGCAACGGCAAAATCGGCACTTGGGGCGGCTCCGCGCTGGGCATCAACCAACTGATGCTGGCGGGAGCGGGCGCGCGTCCGCTGACCTGTCAGCACATCACTGTCGCCGAGCCGAACCTGCACCAGGCGATGTTTCCTGGTGGGGTGTTCAAAAAGTCGCTGGTGGAGGACTGGCTGCGCATTACGCAGCACGCGCCCGACGCACTCGCGCACTGGACGCGCCATCCCGCCTACGACGCTTTTTGGCAGGCGCGGGATGTGAACCGCCGCTACCAGTTCGTGGACGCGCCTGCTGTGCATATCGGCGGCTATTACGACATCTTCGCGCAGGGCACGCTCGACGCCTTCATCGGCTATCAGACGCGCGGGGGGCGCAACGCGCGCGGCAAGCAGAAACTGCTGATGGGACCGTGGGCGCACGGCGTGCTCCAGAAGCGCGTCGGCGAGCTGGAGTTCCCGAACGCCGACCAGCCGCCCTGCACCTTCCACGACCCGTGGCGCTGGTTCGAACGCTACCTGCAGGGGGTGGAGAACGGCGTCGACCGCGAGCCGACAGTGGTCTACTATGTGATGGGCGCGGTGGGCGAGCCGAACGCGCCAGGCAACGAGTGGCGCACGGCAGACCGCTGGCCGCCGCTGCCCGCCCGCGCGACGCCGCTGTACCTGCAGGGCGACCGCACGCTTTCGTTCCGCAAGCCAACCGCAGGCGCGCCGCTGACCTACACCTATGACCCGCAGAACCCCGCGCCGACCATCGGCGGGCGTGAACTGAGCCTGCCCGCAGGACCGCGCGATCAGCGGAAGAGCGAATCGCGCCCCGATGTGCTGGTGTTCACCAGCGCGCCGCTGGAGAAGCCGCTGGAGGTCATCGGGCGAGTCAAGGCGGTGCTGTATGTCGCCAGCGACGCGCCCGACACCGACTTCATCGTGCGCCTGTGCGATGTCTACCCCGACGGGCGCTCCTACAACATCGCCGAAGGCGCGCTGCGCATGCGCTATCGCGAGTCGCGCAGCCGCGAGCGGCTCATGCAGGCGGGGCAGGTCTATCGCGTCGAGGTAGACCTGTGGACGACGGCGATGGTGTTCAACACGGGGCATCGGCTGCGCGTGCATGTGACCTCCAGCAGCGCGCCGGGCTACGACCCGAACCCGAACACGGGCGAGCCGTTCCGCGCCAGCGCACGCGCCCGACCTGCCCGCAACACCGTCTACTGCGACGCCCAGCGACCCAGCCACCTCGTGCTGCCCATTGTGGAGCGGTGATGCCCATACCTCCAGCCCCTCCCCCACGAGGTGGAAGTGCAGGGTACAATACCCCACGATGGCAGAGTCGCGCTTTGTGGCGATGGACGCGCGGATTGAGGAGCACCAGTAGTTTATTCGGTGCGCGCGCGAGTCTGTTCCTGCAACTCCTTGCGCCGCAGGCGGCGCGGCTGGAGATACTGCCGATTCCACGCGAAAATCAGCGGCAGCACGAGGGCTATCCCTGTCAGCGGCAGCACGAAGTAGCCCATCGCCAGCGTGTACTCGTCCAGCGCGTCGTGGTGGCTGGAATAGAGAATCAGGTACACCGTGTAGGCGATATAGTAGCCCATGAACAACGCGCCTTCCCAACGCTTGATTTGGAAGCCGTTGAAGAACACGGGAAGGCACGCCAGCGAGACGCCAATCATCACCACCGCATCGAAGCGTAGCACGGCGGGCGCGACCGCCATCCCGTCGGGCGCGACCAAACTGCTGAAGCCCAGCACCGACAGGATGTTGAAGATGTTGCTGCCGACCACATTGCCGACCGAGATGTCGCGTTCGCCGTGCATGCTGGCAATCACGGAGGTCGCCAGTTCAGGCAGGGAAGTGCCCACCGCCACGACGGTCAGTCCAATCACCAGTTCGCTCACGCCCAGCGCACGCGCTGCGGCGACCGCGCCCTGAATCAGCCACTCCGACCCCAGCACCAACCCCGCCAGCCCAGCGATGATTAGCCCCGCCAACTTGAGGTAGGTCCAGCCCGTGCGCGGCATCGCGCCCGCCTCTTCCACCTCCGCGTCCAGCAGCGTCTCGGAACGGGCGGTACGCGCCATCCAAGTGAGATACGCCGCGAAAATCAGCACCAGCAGCGCGCCGTCCAGCCGCGTGAGTTTCCCATCGTGCGCCAGCGCGAAAAAGAGCAGCGCAACGCCAATCATCATCGGCACTTCGATTTTAATCAGGCGCACGCTCACCGCCAGCGGCGCGACCACCGCCGACAAGCCCAAAATCAGCAGGATGTTCACGATGTTGCTGCCAACCACATTCCCGACGGCAATATCGGGCTGCCCGCGATAGGCGGAGAGGATCGAGACGGCGAGTTCGGGCGCGCTCGTGCCAAACGCGACCACGCTCAGCCCAATCACCACGGGCGGCACGCCCAGCAGCGACGCCAGACGCGACGCGCCCCGCACCAGCCACTCGCCGCCGCCAATCAGCAGCAGTAGCCCCGGCAGTATCAACCAAGCCTTCTCCAAAGCCCTGCACGCCTCCTAACGCAATCCGTACACGAACGCCGCGATGAGCAACAGCAGCGCGCCCAGCATCATCACGAACGCATACGAACGCACATAGCCGCTCTGCAACGGGCGCAACAGGTTGCCGACCACCCGCGCCAGCGCGCCAATAGCGTTCACCACCGTATCGATCAGGCTCTCCACGATGACGGACAGCACCAGCGCGAACGCCCCGCCGAGGTTGACCCCAATCGCACGCATGAGACCGTCGTAGCCCCACTGTTTGTGCGCTGCGCCCCAGACACCTGCAAGCCGCGCCTCCGCTTCGGGAACCCCGCGCCGATACCGCGCCACGCCGAAGGCTATCCCAAGCACCGCCGCGCCCAGCGCAATCCCGAATACCAGCCCCTTGCCTGCCTGCTCGCTGAAGAAGAGTTGCTCTTGCGTCAGGATGCTCGGCTCGGCGACAGGTTTCAGGAACTCGTGGAACGCCTTCTCGCTGGGCAGCAGCCATCCGAACAGCACCGACCCCAGCGCGAGTAGCCCCAGCACGCTCAGCACCGTCGCGTAGCGTTCACGCGGGGGCGCGTGGTGTTTGTCGTCATGCCCTTCGTGCGGGGCGGACGGCGCGAAAAACACCAGCCACACCAAGCGCGTCATGTACGCCGCCGTCAACCCAGCCGTCAGAATGCCCACCCCAAACAGCACGGGCGCAAAATTCACCAGCCGCGCGTTGTAGACGCTTAGCAGCACCGCCTCTTTAGACCAGAAGCCCGACAGCGGTGGGATGCCCGCAATCGCCAGCCAGCCAACCAGCATCGTCGCGGCGGTGATTGGCAACGCCTTCGCCAGACCACCCATCTTGCGGATGTCGCCTTGATGGTGCAGCGCAATCAGCACGGAACCCGCCGCCAGAAACAGCAGCGCTTTGAAGAACGCATGCGTCGCCACATGGAACATCCCCGCCCAGAACGCGCCGACCCCGCACGCCAGAAACATGTAGCCGAGTTGACTCACGGTAGAGTACGCCAGCACGCGCTTGATGTCGGTCTGGGCAATCGCGATTGTGGCGGCGAACAGTGCAGTCAGTGCGCCCACGCCCGCCACGATGCCCATCGCCATCGGCGCCATCTCCAGCAGCGGATGCACGCGCACCAGCAGGTAGACGCCCGCCGTGACCATCGTCGCGGCGTGTATCAGCGCGGACACAGGCGTCGGTCCCGCCATCGCGTCGGGCAGCCAGAAATAGAGCGGCAACTGCGCCGACTTGCCTGCCGCCGCCACAAACAACAACAGCGCAATCGCCGTCGCCGCCAGCCCTGCCTCGCGCAACACAGGCAACGCCTGCGCGTTCACCTCGCGAAACGAGAGCGCGCCAAACAGCGCGAACACCAAAAACATCGCCAGCAGGTAGCCCGCGTCGCCGATGCGGTTCACAATAAACGCTTTGTTCGCCGCGTCGGTGTTCGCCTTCCACTCCGAATTGCGGTAGAAAAAGCCAATCAGCAGATAACTGCACAGCCCGACCCCCTCCCAGCCGACGAACATCACCAGAAAGTTGCCCGCCAGCACCAGCAGCAGCATAAAAAAGATGAACAGATTGAAGTAAGTGAAAAAGCGCGGGTAGTCCTCGTCTTCTGCCATGTAGCCTGTCGCGTACAGGTGAATCAGCCCGCCGACGCCCGACACGATGAGCGTCATCAGCATCGAGAGCGGGTCGATGATGAATTCAATCGGTGCGCGGAACTCGCCGACCTTGAACCAGTCCGTGAGCAGGTAGACGACAGTGCGTTCGGCTTCGGGCAGCGCGAGCATCGATTGAAAGAGCCGCCATGCGAGCGCACATGCGCCCAGCACCACGCCCGTGCCCACTGCGCCAATCAGCCATTTGCCCGCGCGCTCGCCCAGTATGCGCACCAGCCAGCCGCCCAACAGCGCGTGAAACAGACTGCCCGCCAACGGCAGCGCAAGGATCCAAAGAATCGTGTCGTTCCGCAATCCCTCCATAGAGCCGCGCTCCTGCGCGTAGGATTATACCTGCAGTAGCGCGGCACGGTAGAGTTGCGCATATGCCCCGTCGCGCTGCAGCAGGTCGGCGTGCGCGCCTTGTTCCACCAACCTGCCGCGCTCCAGCACCAAGATGCGGTCGGCGCACTGCACGGTCGTCCAGCGGTGCGCGATAATCAGCGTGGTGCGCACGCCGCGCCCCTCCTCAATCACGCGCTGGATGATGCGCTCCGACACAGGATCCAGCGACGCAGTCGCCTCGTCCAGCACCAAGATTCGCGGGTTGCGTAGCAGCGCGCGGGCGATAGCAATCCGCTGCGCCTCGCCCCCCGACAGGCGCACGCCGCGGTCGCCAATCAGCGTGTCGTAGCCGTCGGGCAGCCGCTCGATGAACTCGTGCGCGTGGGCTTGCTGTGCAGCGCGTTCGATCTCCTCGCGTGTGGCGTCGGGCTTGCCGTAGGCGATGTTCTCGGCGACCGTGCCCACAAACAGCACCGTGTGCTGCGGCACGACGCCAATCTGCGAGCGCAGGCTCTCCAGCGTCGCGTAGCGGATGTCGCGCCCGTCCAGCCGAATGACCCCCTCCTGCGGCTGGTAAAAGCGCAGCAGCAGGTCTATCAGCGTGCTTTTGCCCGCGCCCGAATGCCCTACCAGCGCGACCACCTCGCCTGGCTGGATTTCGAACGACACCTCGCGCAGCGCCTGCTCGCCTGTGGGGTAGCGGAACGAGACGCGCTCGAACTCGATGCGTCCTTGCAGGGGGGGCAGCGGCTGCGCGTCGGGCGCGTCGTAGGCTTCTGGCTCCACATCGAGTGCCTCGCGGAAGATGCGTTGCGCAGCGGCGCGCACCTGCTTGCGCGTGAGTTGAATCGCGCCGACGCCCGACGCCGCTTGCGCAATCTGATGCAACAGGAACAGGAAACTGAGCAGTTGGGCGGTGGTCATCTGCCCCCGCGCGACCTCTTGCCCGCCGAACCACAGCACGAGCGCGATGCTCGCCGCGCCGATGAACTCCACTGTCGGGCGCAACCGCGCGCGCCGCCGCTCACCGCGCAGCGAATGGCGCAGCACCTCGCGATTGCGCCCGACGAACCGCTCGATCTCGCGGTCTTCCGCCGCGAAGGTCTTGATGACCCGCACGCCCGACAGCGTCTCCTGCACCAGCGCGGAGACGCTCGCCAGTGCGCCCTGCGTCTGGTGCGTGATGCGATGCACCTGCCTGCCCAGCCGCTGAATCAGCACAGCAATCAGCGGCAGAAAGACCAGCGCGAGCAGCGCCAACCGCCAGTTCAGAATGAAGATGTAGACCAGAAACGCCACGATGCGCAGCGGCGCGTCCAGCGTATCGCGCACCAGCAGCACCGCGCTCTGCAGCACGGGCACATCGTTGGTGATGATGGACTGGATCGCGCCGACCTGACGCGATTGGAAAAAGCCCAGCGGGAGCCGCTGCAGGTGCGCGAAGATGTCCTCGCGCAGTTTCGCGATTAGTCGCTGCCCCGCCAACGCGAGGTAGTAGACCTGCCCATACGAGAAAAACCACTTCAGCGCGAACACGCCCAGCACGGTCAGCGACACGCGGTTCAGCATCGCCGAATCGCGCATGTCCATCGAGCGGATGACCTGCTCCAGCAGATACGCTGTGTAGCCCGTGATGGCGGTCACGCCGACCGAGCAGACGAGCGCGACCACCAGCGGCTTCCACTGCGCCGCCACATACCGCCAAAATCGGCGCTCTACCGAGTCCACACAGGGATTGTACCCGCGCGGGCAAGGGTGGAACCTTATACCAATCGCAAGGGCAGAGTTTACAATTGCCCCCCTCCTTAAGGTTCCCCCCGCTTCGCGAGGGGAACCGCGTGGGGCGCGTGGGTTCGGTTCCCCCTGCTTGCAGGGGGAACCTTAAGGAGGGGGTTCTTGTTTATCCGTACTTTTGTGAACTCTGGCTCAGCGATTGGTATAAGGGCAGACACGGCTGTAGGGGCAGACACGGCTGTAGGGGCAGACACGGCTGTAGGGGCAGACACACAGGTCTGCCCCTACGGGATGCGGTTAATCCGTCGTTTCGGGCGTGAAGCCGTCGTAGACGGGCAGGAAGTCGCGCCACGCCTCGCGCGAGAGGGCTTTCGCGTACTGCGTCAGGCTGAGGTACGGCACAAAGTTCGGGCGGCGCGGCTTGCGGGCGAGTTTCATCCCCGCCTGCTGCGGCGTGCGGTCGCCCTTGATGAGGTTGCACCGACGGCAGCACGCCACGAGGTTCTCCCAAGTGTCGCCCCCGCCCATGCTGCGCGGAATCACATGGTCAACGGTCAAATCGCGCGACACATGCCCGCAGTATTGGCAGGTGTAGTTGTCGCGCGCCAAGATTGCGCGGCGGCTCACGCGCACCTGCGGCAACGGACGCTTCACCAAGTAGCGCAAGCGCACCACCGACGGTGCCTCGAAGCCCCCCGACACCGTGCGCACATAATGCCCGTTCGTCAGCACCACCTCCGCCTTACCCGTGAGCACCATGTTCACGGCGCGGCGCAGCGTGCAGATATTCAGCGGCTCAAAGTTCTGGTTCAGAACAAGCACCTCAGCCATAGCGGCGCAGCCTCCTTGACCCCCAAACAAAATTGGGGAGCCATACGCACAGACCCGCGCAGGCTCCCCAGCACGACATGCGCCAAAAGGCGCGGCAACGGTAGCGCCCGCGTGTGCCGAACCAGGAGCCTGTGCTCCAACGCTCACAATCGTAACCGTTCAGTCCGTGCGTCAGCATCATCTATATTATAACCCATGTCGCGCCCTGAATTCAAGCGCTATACGGGTATACTGCCTGCGGGAGGCATAAGTTTCCGATGAACGGCGCGCCTAACCCTACCATCTGCGAGTGGCGCTGCGAGGTCTGCGGAGGCGAAATTCTTGTCGCCTTTTGGGAAGGCATGCCCCAAAAGCGATGTCAGGTGTGCTGCCGTATCGTCTGTTCGTCATGCATCGCGAAGTTCGCCTCGCTGCGCACTCGAAAGACCGTATGCAAGCCGTGCGCACAGCGGCTAAAAAATGGAGGGCACAATCCACATGCGCAACTATTGGAGTAAGTCGGTGACGCTGGTTGGGATCGCTATCCAGATAGTCATCCTTGCTGTGGTGGCTTTGTTTATTGGTGTGTGGGTAAGCATGCCTGCAAGGACGCTCGACGCGCCACTTTTGGGCTCTGCCTGGATGGTAGCGCGTTCACTTGCGTTAGGATTTGTCTGGGCGTGCGGTTGCTCAATCAGTAACTATTTAGAAAAGCGGGATTGTTCTGACTGCATCCCAACGAAGTCTCTTTCACGAGTTATTATTTTTATTTTTCTATCCCTTGTTTACAGTGGTCTTTTTCTCCTCTTTGGCTGTATCTGGGTTCTCGTCTGGTTAGCGGCAGCATAGTAGTTTGCTCTGCTGAGTATAATATCAACTGTGCATTCAGAGTTCATCAATTGCTCCCTCGACTGCCTCGCGGGAGATGGGGGTAGGGCTGATAAGGGTACATCGCTTGGGTTCGCTGTGGGCAGGGTGCGCACGCTTTTTCGCCCTCACCCCCAGCCCCTCTCCCACGCTGTGGGAGAGAGGGATGTAGGGGCGCAGGCGGCGCGTTCCCCCTCTCCCGCGAGGCGGGAGAGGGGGACACAGGGGGTGAGGGCAACACGGCGCGACTGCCCAACAACGCTCGCACTGGACAGATGGCGCCCACTCAGAGGATTCCAAGCCCAACCGCTGTGCCCTTGTTCGCCGCACGCAGGAGGATTGGAGGCGTTTGGGGTATAATGCCCCCCGATTACGAAGGAGGCATCTATGGCACAGGTTTGTGAAGTGTGCGGCAAGGGTCCGATGTTCGGCAACAGTATCCAGCACAAGCATTCGGGGCAGTGGCGCTACCGTGCGCCGAAGACGAAGCGGCAGTGGTCGCCGAACCTGCAGACGGTGCGCGCCTATGTCAACGGCGGCAAGACGGTGCGGCGCATTCGCGTCTGCACGCGCTGCCTGAAGGCGGGCAAGGTTCTGCGCGCCGTCGGATGAACTGGGACGCCCTGATAGAACCCCTCGCGCGGCTTTGCCTTGGCGCGCCCCGCCGAGCAGAGCCGCTGCGCCGTCATACGACCCTCCGCGTCGGCGGTCCCGCCGCGCTGTTTTACAAGACCCACGACCTCGAAGAGTTCGCCCGCATCAGCATCTGGGCGCACCAAAACGGCGTCCCCGTATTCATCATGGGGCACGGGAGTAATATTCTCGTGAGCGATCGGGGCGTGCCCGCGCTGGTGATTTACAACGCCTGCCGCCAGATTCGCGTCGGCGCGGAGACCTACGCCGAGACGGGCGTCGCCTTTCAGGAACTGTTTTTGAAGACCGCGCAGGCGGGGCTGAGCGGGCTGGAGTTCGCGGTCGGCATTCCTGGCACGCTGGGCGGCGCGCTGGTCTCCAACGCAGGCGCGTACCGCAGCAACATCGCCGACCTGCTGCTGGAGATTGACCTCGTGTCCGAAGGGATGCGCCAGCGTGTCCCGCCCGACTGGATGCAGTTCTCGTATCGCGACAGTCGCTTGCGCCGCCCCAGCCCGCCGCCGACGAGCCTGTTAGCGGTGCGCCTGCGCCTAACGCCCGATTGCCGCCGCGCGATTTTGGGGCGCGCCCGCGAGTTCCAACGCCAGCGTATCCTCAAGCAGCCGCCCGAATCGTCGGCGGGGAGCTTTTTCAAGAATGTGTACGACCGCGCACTGGCGGAGCGATTGCCGAACCTGCCCGCGCCGATGCGCGAGGCGGGCGTCGTGCCTGCGGGCTACCTGATTGAAGCGTGCGGGCTGAAGGGCTACGCCGTCGGCGGCGCGTGCGTCTCGCGCAAGCACGCCAACTTCCTCATCAATCGCGGCTGGGCAACCGCCAGCGACTTCCACGCCCTCGCCCTGCACATCGAGCGCGCCGTGTACGAGACCTACGGCGTGCAACTGGAGCGCGAGGTGCTGCGCGTCGGCGACTGGGGGGAACCCGAAAATGTGCCATAATATCTCTGGGAGACCACAATGCGAACCGTTGGGCTGATTGGATTGGCGTTGGGGCTGGCGCTGAGCGGGTGTCAGCGACAATCGTATACGGAAGCGGATGTGCGCGAGGCGATTGCCGAGCGTCAGAGCGAGACCCAAGTGGAGATTGAGCGCGGGGTACGCGCCGCGCCTCCTGTGGAGGTGGAGAACCCTGCCGCTGGGGGCGCATCGCCGCGCGAGACGGATGCGCCCAGCGGCGAGGTGAACCTGCCGCCGCCGAACCGCTACGACACCCCGCCCCCTGCCAGCCGCGACCTGCCAACACAAACCCCGCCGCCTGCCATAGGCGATGTGAAGTTAGACCCCCAAACGGGGCAGTACGGCATCCAACCCCCAGGCGCACCCGACACCTACACGATACCGTTGGACAGACAGCAAGGGCAATAGCGCCACTGGACTGCCTGTGAGGGGAGGCGCAGGCAATGACCATTCCAGAACACCTTATCGACACGGTTTACTTGGGCGATGTGTTCGAGCTAATGCGCCAGCTGCCCGATCAGTCGGTGGATATGGTCTTCAGCGACCCCGACTACAATGTCGGCGTGCGCTACAACGGCAAGTCCTACACCCGCTCATTCGAGGAGTATATCGACTGGTACATCGAGCTGGCGCGCGAGTCGCTGCGCGTGCTGAAAGACGACGGCAACATGTTCCTCATCAACTATCCCAAGCAGAACGCCTACCTGCGCGTGCGCTTTCTGGACGAGGCGTGCTACGATGTGCAGGACTATGTGTGGGTCTACAACACAAATGTCGGGCACAGCCCCAAGCGGTTCACCACCGCCCACCGTAGCATTCTGCACGGTCGCAAAACCGCCCACAACAAGTTTTTCAAGGAGCAGGTCGCCCAGCCTTACCAGAACCCGACGGACAAACGCATTCGTCAGCGCATGGCGCAGGGACAGATGGGGCGCATGCCCTACAGCTGGTTCTACTTCGACCTTGTGAAGAATGTGAGCCGCGAGAAGACGGTGCATGCGTGCCAGATCCCGCAGAAGTTGTCCGAGATGCTGATTCTGAGTTGCACGCAGCCTGGCGATGTGGTGTTGGTGCATTTTGGGGGCAGCGGCGCGGAGCTGGAGGTCTGCAAGCGACTCAACCGACGCTTCCTCGCGGCGGAGATTGACCCGACCTACCATGCAATCATTATGAGCCGCCTGCACACGGGGCAGATTCGCGACGAGTACCGCCTCATCAGGCGCACAGTCAGCCGCGACGCGCTCGATTTCCAGCCTGCGCTGTGGAGTGAGTAATAATAAGTGCCTTTGCGTAGAGATTTAAGCCTCGCCCCCATCCCAACCATCCCCGCGTGCGGGGAGGGAGTTGAGGCTCCTCACCCGTCCACGGGGGAGGTTGGGAGGGGGGCATCGAAAAACCAGCGCAAAGGCGCCTAATCAACACCCTGCCCCGAAGGCAAACAGCACCTCCAGCAGGTCGGCATCGTCGACGACGCCGTCGGCGTTGAGGTCAGCGGCGAACTCATCAGTTCCGAAGGCGAAGATTACACTTGTTAGGTCTGCTATGTCCACGCAGCCGTCGCCGTTCGTGTCGCCCCGATGCCCGATGAGCGCGACTACCACCTCAGTGCCGCCGCTCTCCAGCGGTAGAGTGCCCGCAACGATGAGGCTCCCATTCGGCAGCGGGAGCAGGCTTTGTGCAAAGCGCAGCGGGAGCGCGACATCGTTTGCGGAGAGCCTCCAAGCGAGCGAGCCATCGGAGCGGATTTTCCGAAACTCACGCCCATTAGGATTGCTGCCCAGCAGGTATACGCTCCCTGCCGAGTCGACCGCCCATAGCCAGGGGTGGAAGTCCGTAAGGGGCAACTCCCACTGGCGCGTCAGGGTATCAGCGGCTATGCGCACCAAAGTAAAGGCAAGCGAATAGCCGCTCTCCTGTTGCGTTAGCACATAGACGAACGCCTCACCCGACTCGCTAATCGCTGATTGGAGCGTCAGCCGTTCCGCCTGTAGCCCGTCGGGTCCGTACATCCACGCCTCGTTCTGATTGCCGCTGCCCCAGAGATAGACGATGTTGCCGTTCGGCAGCGGCTGCACCTGCGAGATGTAGCTGAAAGGCGCGTCTAAGTAGCTGAAGGCGTTGTTTCGCCAGTGGAACCCTGTGCGTCCGCTGCTCGTGCTGCCCCAGCCGCCCAGCACGACGCCTTGCGACGCGCTCCACGCGATGTCCACTGCAACCGCGTAGCCGCTTGCGATGGAAGTCTCTTGGAGCGTTCGCGTCGCAGGGTCAACGGCTACATATCTCGTCTGCCCGCGCGGAGTCTGGGTCGCGATGAATAGCCGACTATCACCCCACGCCAACGCAACGGGTAGCCCGCTGACTCGTTGCTCGAGGGTCGGAGCGCCAACAGCGGGATAGTAGACGACAGTTGTCTGCTCTGGGCGCACCGTGCCCGACGCCCAAATCGGTTCCGAGAGGGCGCAGACCACGACGCACTCGCCGTTGGGCAGTGCCTGTAGCCCCACCCCCTCCTCTTGGGCGCCGTTGGAGATGCCATAGGGACGCGCGTCAAGCGGCGCCCCGCGTAGCGTGCAGCGCACCAGGCTCACCGCGTCCTCGCCTCCAAGCTGGCGCAGCGACGCAAGGAGATACAAAGTGCCTGCTCCATCGTGCTGCAGCGCGGCAAACAGCGCCTCGTAGCCGCTCACGCCGTATGTCCGCTGCCAGCGCGCCACCGCTTGACCCATCGCCAAGCATACCGCGCCGAAAACCGCCAAAACCATCAAAGCGATTCTCATCAGAACCACCTCCTAACCGCATTCAGTACGGGCGGAAGATCAAGGGGTTGCAGTCGTCCCACCAGAAGTTGGTAGGCACGCCCGAAGTGTTGTAGCCCGTGTAGGGATCGTAGTTCGGGTCGGTGTCGTTGGGGGCTATCACCAATCCCAGTCGCCGCCAGTTTGCATGACCGTCCGCATACGCCATCACTGTGCCCTTCGGGTGAATCCACATCGAGTCAGCGGTGAACATCGCGCCACGGACGATACAAGATCCATCCTGTGAGCGCGGCTGGTACTGACACTCAACCGACCTATTTTCACACCGCAGAGTCGGATTGCTGATGGCATAACCAACAGGATAGGTTCGTCCCTGCCCCTCCCAAAGGAGAGGTACATCTGTGGGGTTCAAGACCTGCGCATATAAGAGACGATGGAGTAGCCCGTTGTAGGTATACGAGACTTTGGCAGGTCGCCGCCGAGGATTTGCGTAGCGCGTATCTGCTGCAATCTTTGTCGCTATCGTCGCAGGGCAATGGAGCAAGTCGTAGCGCGGAGCGCCTCCGCGAAAAGACAGATACGGCAGAATTGCGTTCGCCCACATCGACGCATGCGCGGCGTCCCGAACGGGATCTGGGGGAACCCAGTCGTGAGGCACAGGATGTGCTCGGTTCCACAACCAGCTGCCTGTCGTGTCGCGTCCAAATGCCAGTGGGTAGACCTCGTCGTAGTCCTGAAGATACATCGTCATCGCGAGTGCGATCACTCGTACCTGAGCGATGCACTGGTCTTCGTGCGACAGGTGTCGCTGCGCAACAAGTAGGGGCGTCAACACACCCAGCCACAGAGCAATCAGCAGAATCAACCCCAACTTCCTGTAGGCATCACACATAGTGAACCTCCTCAAGTCCGTATTAGTAAGGGTCAAGGAATACCCCGCACTCTCCTTAGACCCCCCAGGCAGTGGAATGTTTCTACACTGGTACAATCCGCACCACCCGCCGCTGATTGCCCAGTTGCTCAATTACCACATCCGCAGTGAGCCGCTTTTTCTCTCGGAGCTGCTCGCGCAGGGCGTCGGGGAGCGCGTCCAGCAGCGTTTTCGCCTGTGCGCCTTGCGCCTCCGCGCGCGCTTTGGTTGCCAGATTCTGCACGGTAAGGGTCTGTTTGCCTGCGTCGTAGGTGATGTACGCCTGCTGCCAGACCTGCTCGCTGGCTTGGAGCGTCGGGCGCGCGGCTGGAGACGCCGATGCGCTGCCCTCGCGGTTTAGGTAGCCGTAGCCCGCGTTGGTTTTCGCCCCGACGCCGAGATTCTCCAGCCCCCACAGCAGCATCTGCTCGGCGAAGCGCGCCCATGCGGGGTCGGGCGCGTCCAGCACGCACAGGAACTGCGCGCCGGGCTTGATGACGAGAAACGGCACAGGCGTCGGGTCATCGAAGTCGGTGGGCGGGGTTTTGCCGTCGCTGTAGTAGGCGGGGTGATGCACGGTAATGACATCGCGGTGGAACGGCGTGTCGTCTTCGCATCTGGGGACGTACCAAGCGTCGTAGAAGACCACCGCGCCCGCTGCCGCCTGCTTCTCGCGACTGAAGCCAAACAGCGCGTCGATCGCCTCATCCGAGAGTTTGCTGTCGTGGCGGAGCAGGCGCGCCACGCGACGGCACAGCCCCTTGAGCGCGGAGGCGGGCAGCAGCGGCATCCCGTAGGTGTGGTGCAGCCGAATGCCGACCTCCAGCGGGCTGGCGTTGCCCAGCCCGATTGCAATCGGCGCGGCTGCCTGCACTGTGAAGTGAACCCGTGCGCACCCCGCAGGCGTCTTCTGGACGAACCGCTCCAGCCAGCGATCGAACGCCGCGTGATAGACCTCCGACGCCTTGACGCCTGTCGCCTGATCGAGAAGCATCTCTTCGGGCGTGTCCTGCGTGTTGTCGCGCTGCTTGGGCTTGTGCGCCGTCAGGTAGCGCTGCAGAAGTAAGCCCGCGTGCGTCTCGGCTGTAGGCTTCAGGTTCTCAAGCACACTCCTACGCGCCTTGACCCCGTTGCTCACGACTCACTCCCTCCCGTCTTCACGCCCAGCACCGAAACGGCGAACCGCTTGAAGTAGACCCACGCCTGCAGCACGCGGCGGGTGTGGAGCATGTATTCCGTCGTGTCCGCACCTAAGATTTTTCTAAGCAGCGGGTCGTCTGCGCCGCCTTTACCGTTGGTCTCAACGCCCAGAATCTTGCCGACATGTTTCAGCAGCAGTTTGTACGCCTCAGCGCGCGCATTTTCGTCGCTTTGCGCTTTGTCGGCGCAGAAGGCAATCGCTTGGCACAGTCCACAAGTGCGCACCAGCACGGGGAACTCATGGCACAGGTTGCCGTAGATGGTGGGAACCTGCCCTGACTTGCCCTTAACCTCGCGCACGAGGTCAAGCGCCTGCTGCATTGTGGCTTGCGACAGGGTCTTCATGGTGCAATCACCACCTTGCACAGTCCGCGTCCGATGGTCGCGTCGCCGCCGATTTGCAGGAGCTGGTCTATCTGCAGCGACGCGAGGCTCGGCTCCGCGCTCGTTGCGCCGACGAAGCCGTAGAAGAGCGCCTCGGCGGGCACGGCTTCCTCGTACCACAGCCCGCCCGACGCGACGGTCTTCGTGTTATCCTCAAGGCGCACGCGGGCGACCACCTCCGTCGCCGTCTCGCTCAGGAAGGTGAACACATCGTTGCTGACCACCGCGAAGCGCGCCATAAAGTGGCTCCGCTCGCCCCCTCCAAGCTGCAATTTGTCGGCAATCGCCTGTGCAACGGTGTCTACCTGTTGCCCTGTCTTCACCGCAAGATCGAGGTCTTCGAGGTACACCTTACCGTCCTTGTGCAGTGCGCTGTCGCGGGTGAGCGCAATCTGGGTGCCGTTCACGGCGACGCTGAGGTTCTCGAAGCCCGTGATGCCGAACGCCTCTGCGTGCCTGCGTAGTCGCTCCAGAATCAGCGGGCAGGTTGCGTAGGCGAACACGCCGAAGAAACTGCGCACGGGCAGGCACAGGATGCGCAGATCGGTGAAGACCCACGCGCCTGCTTGGTCGGTGTCGCCGAACGCTTGAGTTGCCCACGAGTGGGCGGTAAAGTAATCGCGCAGCACGCCTTTGAGGGCGGAGGCGGGCACAATCGGGAAGCCCGTCGCCTTCTCGCGGGCGATCGGCAAGTCCACATTCCCAACGGCTTGCCCTGTGCCCACATGCAGGGGCGTGAGCGCGTGCAGCAGTATCAGCCGTGTCTCGTTCATCGGTTGCCTCCATCATTTGGGTTCCAGACGCCCCAGAGCGCAAGCCCGAAGCCTGCTTGACGGGGTCGGTCGCCGTTGTCCTCGCGCCCGTTTTGCTCTTTGCCGTCGCTGACGGGGTGCAGCCAGCCCTTGTCGGCGAGGATGCTGGGGTCGCCCCCCAGCACTTCGAAGAAGTAGACTGCGCCTGCAGGGACGCACCAGCGCACGGGTCGCGGTCCGAACTGGCTTCGGCGCATGTTCCAGCCGCTGACCGCCATACGGCGCGGTACAGCGGCAGCCACAAGGCGCAGGGTCAGCCCGTCCAAATCGGGGGGTGTGCCCACAAGGCGCGGCGGGGCGCTCTGGTTCTCCTTGCGCAGCCAGCCGGGTCGCCACCCGCAGGTGAACTGGGCGGGCGTCGCGAGGTACATGCGCACATAGCGCGCCTTGCGAAGCTTTTCGCGCAGGCTATCGGGGCAGGTCAGCCAGCGGTCATACGGCTCCACAGACGCCAGTCGCCGCTCGCCGCCAAACGGCGCGACGCCGCCAATCACGCCTGCGTACTCCGTGCGCACCTGCGCGACGAGGCTCCACTCAACAGGCGACTCACCGGGTTGCTCCGTGCGCTCCTCGTAGGCGCGATACTCGACGGTGAACAGGTTGCCCTCATCCGCGATGCCCTTGCTGGGGTCAATCGCGACATGGGTGCGCCTGTCGACGGGCGGGGGCTCGATTTTGGTCAGCGGGCTGGGCGTTTCGCCCTCCAGCCACAGGCGCAGTTCGTCCCAGCGCCAGAAGGCGTAGCCTTTTTCGGGCTTCTCGGCGCTGGGCGGCGGCAGCGGGCGCAGCCCGTAGTAGTAGTCGGGCAGGTCGCAGCCCTCGCCGTCGCCGAGCGTCAGTTCGGGCAGCAGGGGCAGCACGCGCGGCGGCGCGCCCTCGCTTTGCGCAGGCAGCACCAGCGCGTCGGCGGGCGCGGGCAGCACGAACTCGTCGCCCCGCATCGGCAGCGGTCCGCGCACCTCTGGCTCCGAGAAGATGCGCTTGGCGTCGATCTCCGCCCAGTCCACGCCCTTGAGATTGCCAATCAGCGAGCGCAGGAAGCCCGCGACGGTGTTGGGCGGCGGGATGGGCAGGCTCCGCGCCGTCAGCGCGCCGGGCTCGTTGGCGAACGGTCGCCCGTCGCGAAACAGCAGACTGTCCAGCGCACGAATGCGCACGATATGCTCTCGCATCGCTTACACCTCCGGGTAACCCGACAGGAAGCGGGCAATCAGCATCATCTCCGTCAGGGCGTGCAGGTCGTCCGCCGACTGCACCCAGTCGGGGATGGCAATGTCCTGCTGGGGCTTCTGCTTGCGCTCCAGCACGCGCGTAGCCTCTTTGCGCAGGATGTCGGGGGGCACATCGATGGCTTGGTAGTCCCGCGCCAGTGCGCGCAGCTCGTAGGGGAGCGTATCCGCCAGCCCTGCGCGGAAGGCGCGGATCCAGTAGTCCCATGCGTCGAAGTCGTCCCAGCGCGTGCGTGCGCGGTTCATCCCGCCGCTGCGCGGGTAGCGGGCGACGGCGACGGCGTTGCGCGTCTGCTTGGCGTACTGCTCCGTCTCACGCGCCCAGCCGAGCGCGACCTGCAGGTTGTCCATCACATGCACAATCGCAATCCCCGCCGAGAGGGAGGGGCTAACGCCGCTGGGCATTGCGCGCTGCATGCAACTGACGAACGCCTCGTGCAGTTTGCGGGCGCACGCCAGCGCGCGGTTCGCCGGCAGCAGCGCCAGCACATCGTCCCCGCCGCAGTAGACGAGGTGTCCGTCGTGGTCGCCCACAATCTGCTTAGCATTCTGGGCAAACTGGTCGACTTGCCGAGAGAATCGGCGGTGCGCATCCTCGCTTTGCAGCGCGTCGATGGCTGCGCCCATCCTGTCCCCGTCGGCGACCAGAATCGCGTAGTAGGCGGGCACCTCGATCGGAATGCGCGCTTTTGAGAGTGCGCCTTGCAAAAGCGAAGCGTTGCGGCGGATCTCGGCTTCCTCTTCGGGGGCGATTTCGCGCCCTTCCTGCCGCTGTTCGCGCAGCCACCGCTCGAACTGCTCCTGGTAGTAGAGGTCGCTCAGGTCATCGATGCCCAACTTGTCTTGCCACTTTTGCAGCGCACAGTACGCCCCACGCGCCTCATCAGAGAGGACTTTCTCGACGGCACGGAAACCCATCTCGCGTGTGGAAGGCACGCCGCTGCCGCCCAGAATGCGCTTGATGAGCGAGATGGCGTCCAGCGTCTCGCGCGGCTTGAGGCGGAGTTTGGGGTGCTGCTGGGCGGCTGCGGGCGCGCTGAAGCCATCGCCGTGCGCCTCGGTTTTGAACACGCTGTCCATCGACGGGTCGAGCGGGCTTTTGGGGTGTTTAGGGTAGACGGGCGCTTGCTTGAAGTCGCGCAACGCCTTGCGCCCTGCCAGCAGTCGCTCCAGTCGCTGACGCGCCGCCGCGTAGTCGCCGTTCAGCGGCACCCACGCGGCGTAGAACTCCAGAAAGTTTTTCAGCTGCCAGTTCGCCAGCTCCTCGTCGATGCAACCTTTCACCGCGCCCAGTTGCTGCAGGCACGCGTCCCACTGCTGGCGCAGGTAGGCGTGCGCTTGCTCTTTAGCGTCGGCGGCGACTTTGTGCGGCTCGCCCTGCACGGTAAACAGCAGCTTGTTGGGCGCGCCGATTTCGGTGGAGGCGGGGAAGATGAGGTCGGCGTTCGGCAGATGCTCCGCCAAGTGCCTCGCCAGCCCGACCAGCAGTTGCGAACCTGCGGTGAGGTCGGCGGTGCGCCGCGCTGCTGCGATAAACTCCTGCACAGGTCCCAACGCGATGGTCATCAGGTACTTTGGCATCGCACCACCTCTATCTTGGATTGCCACTGCTGCGCAGCGTATTCTAAGAGTGCCTCGCGTATCGGTTTATTCCCGCACTCCTTTAGTGGTTTGATAAGTCGGCGATTGCTCTCCGACAGATTTATTTGGTTTTCGTTAATTTTCTGGTTTCTACCTTTAGTCTTTAGGACGAGGTCACTCCCTTCCCAGACATCAGGTGCATTCAGTACCATAATCAGGGGACGATATTGCTGCTCTCCAACCTGTATCGCTTTAGTGATTACTGGCGAAGCCATTCGGGTACGACCAGCCTCGTTGCGCTGTAGAGTAGTATCTTCAGGGTCGCCCTTATCTTTGAAGTGGAATACGATAGGCAGTCCCAAGTTCGCTCGTGGAAAACCGCATTCAACAGCATGTTTGGGGGCATGGCGGTTGTGGTGCCGTCCCGTTATCCTTCGGATTGAGTCTGCCTCTGACCAGAAGGAGCGTCCGGGTCTTTGGGGATTACGAGAAGATGATTGGGCTCGGGCAAAACCCCTCCCTTGACGAAATCGCTGATACAGTTCCACAGCCTCGCGCCATGCTTCAATCGGGTCAGATGTTATCTTGCCAAGAACATACTTCGCGCCCACGAGCGTTGTCCATTTGCGTTTTGCACTGTCAGTGGATGCGATCCAAGATAGGTCTAAAGCGCGGGGCTGATCGGCAGCGATACTGCCGCAGCCCCGCCTTGTGCGTGCGCCCAATCCACCGTACAAAATCCAAGCATCAAGGGCGGTTTCAATTTCGTGCTTGTTGCTTGAGTCATCCAGTGTGAGAGTAAGTCTGAAAACCGTGTCGCACAGCCCTTCCGAAGGTTGCTCTTCAATGATTGTCTTTGCTTTGTTTAGTTGTCCCTGAAACGGATGGAGGGCATACCCAGGCCAGCGGTGTAGGAAGCGAGGCATAGCCTTGTAGACGTCTCCCTGACTGTCAAATTCTGCACAATGCTTGAAAGTTCCTTCCTTTGAAATTTCCACCCGTATCGCCACCTTCCCGACGGCGGGGTTGTCTTTGGTGGATGCGCCGCCCCAGAGTTCGGTCTCCGCCTTGTGGAAGTCAGCGACGCTGGCGTAGCGTGCCCCTGCAGTTGCCCGCCACCAGAAGCGCAGGTGTCCGCGAATCGCCGCAGGGCGTATCAGTTGCTCGGTGTCCACTTCACGCGCCTTGTAGCCCCCACCGAACATCGGCGTAATCAGCCGCAACTCCAGCTCAATCGTCTCCCGTTTCGCAGGCGCTTGCCACTCAGGCAGGTGGGGTAGGTTCACCTTCCGCACAGCGCACCTCCTGTGTTGTGATTCGCAGTGCTGTCATCGATTCCTGCAAGTTCTCAGTGAAAAAATGGGCGGGGCGTCGCGACCCCGCAGGCTTTGCAGGCTTACCAATCAAAGTCGCCCTCGTAGTAGCCGATTTCGCTCAGAACCTCGTCATACACATCCTCCGAATGTTCCCACTCGCCGTCGCGGTAGACATACTCCCATCCCTGTTCGTTTAGCATATCGCGCCACTCGGCTTCCTCTGCCCAGAAGTCATCGAGCATCTCGCATGGCTCATCCTCGTAGTAGTACCCCATCCGCAATCACCTCCTTCTGTAGCGTAGTGAGTATATTATAGCACATAGCACTATGCGCTTGTCAAGGGTTTTGCGGGGGATGCGGCGAATTTGGCGGGAATTGGGGGGCGAATTCAGCGCGTGGGACTGCCCGACACGCAGCGGTGGTTGCGCACATAGAAGCGCCACAGCCGCTCCGTGCCTTGCGTGATGCCGATGCGCGGCGAAATGCCCACCTGAGCGTCAGGCGCGGGTTCGCCCTGCCAGATTTGGATGCGCCCTGTAATCAGCGATTCGCCGTTGAAGGCGCGCGTGATGCCCAGCGCGCGGCACAGGTTGCCTGGTCCGCGGCAGAGTTGCGTCCAATGCACCCCGCCGCGCCGTTGGAACATCGTCTCCAGCCCGACGGTCGGCTCCAGCGCGCGGATCAGCACCGCCTCGCCGACGCCTTCGGGCTGGCACACGGCGTTGAAGCACTCGTGGACGCCGTAGATCAGGTAGATATACGCCGTACCAGGCGCGCCGAACATCGCGGCGTTGCGCTCGGTCTTGCCGCGATAGCTGTGGCTGGCGGGGTCGTCTTGGGTGTACGCTTCGGCTTCCACGATGCGCCCGCCGACCCAGCCTGCCTCGTGGCGCACGACCAGCCAGCATCCCAGCAGCGCGCGGGCGACCTCCACCGTCGGCTGCAGGTAGAAGTCCGCCTCCAGCGGCGGGGCAAGCGGCGCGGGCGTCTCCATCGGCAGGCTCACGGCTCGAAGCGACGCATCGCCTCGCGCCGCGCACGGTGCTGCTGGTACAGCTCGCGGAACAGGGCGAACTTCGTCGCGTGGTACTCGGCGGTGGCGGGGTTCGGCTCCACGACGAACTCTGGGGCGGTCATCGCGTGCATCGCGCTGGGGATGTCGGGGTACGCGCCTGCCGCCGTCGCGCCCAGTATCGCGCTGCCCAGCAGCACTGCCTCTGGCTCGCGGTTGACCACCACGCGGCAGCCCGTGATGTCGGCGGTTTCGCGCAGCCACAGGCGGTTCTTGACGCTGCCGCCCGTCACATAAATCGCCTCTGTTTGGTAGCCCGCCTCCGCCATCGCGCGTAGCACATCGCGGATGTTGTACGCCAACGCCTGCAGGGTGGCGTAGTAGAGCGTCGCGAGCGCGTTCAGGCTGGTGTCCAGCGTCAGCCCGTCCACCACGCCTCGCGCGTGCGGGTCGGCATACGGCGCACGGTTGCCGTAGTGGTCGGGCAGCACATGCAGATGGCGCGTCAGCAGCGCGGGGTACGGCAGCCCCTGCGTGAGTTGGTCAACCACCCGATTCGCCGCCTCGTAGACCGAGACGCCCTCGTGTTCCGCCTTCAGTTCCAGTGCGGGGTACTGGCGGTGGTGTTCCAGCGTGTAGTCGATGAGCGCGCCCGCGGCGGACTGCCCGCCCTCGTTCATCCACATATTGGGCAGCACCGCGCCGTAGTAGGGACCCCACACGCCTTGCACGAAGCGCGGCTCGCGCGAGAGCGCCATCAGGCACGACGAAGTGCCTGCAATCAGCGCGGTGGCGCGCTCCAGTTTCTCAAGGCTGGGTGCGGGGTCGCCTGCCCAGACCGCGCCCAGTAGCCCAATCGTGCCCGCGTGCGCGTCCACGATGCCGATGGCGACCTGCGTGCGGGTAGACAGCCCCAGCTCGCTGGCAGCCTGTGGCGTTAGCGTGCCCGCCGAGCTGCCCAGCGGTAGGATCGCCTCGCCCGCGCGCCCGCGCTCCAGAATGCTCTCGATGCCCAAGCCCTGCAGCAGGCGCATGTCCCATCGCTTCTCGGCGGGCAGGTAAGTCCACTTGCAGCCCATCGTGCATTCGCTGCGCAGGTTGTTGCCCGTGCTGCGGTACACGAGGAAGTCGGCGAGGTCAAGGAACTTGCCCGCGCGCTCGAAGGTTTCGGGCATGTGGCGGCGCAGCCACGCGAGTTTCGGCGGCTCCATTTCGGGTGAGAGCGCGCCCCCCGAATAACGCAACGCCTCATAGCCGCCTGCGTTCGCCTCTTCGGTCTCTGCAATCGCGCGGTGGTCCATCCACATGATGATGTTCCACTGCGGGTCGCCTGTGGGCGAGATACTAATAGGCTGGTCGTTCGCGTCTAAGGCGACGAGCGAGCAGGTCGCGTCGTAGCCGATGCCCAGCACCGTGTCGGGCTGGATGCGCGCCTCGCTGACCACCGCGCGCACGACGGTGCAGACCGCCCGCCAGATGTCCTCCGACGACTGCTCGGCGTATTCGGGCAGCGGGCGGTGGATTTGGATGGGTTGTGTGGCGATTGCCAGCCGCTTGCCCGTCAAGTCAAACAGCCCTGCCCGCGCGCTCGCCGTGCCGACATCGACGCCAATCGTGTAGCCTGTCATGGGTTATCCTCCATCTCGCGACTGAGTATCCGAGACAATTTCCAATCGTCTAAACATGTCAGCGATGTAGTCCGTATCTTCTTGAAAGACAACTTGATGCTTGAGGAATTCATCCTTTGAACTCACGCCAAACAAGCGGCTTATCTCATCATACTTGCTGGTCGAGACAACAAACGAAGTGAGCATCACCCTCTGACAAGCTTTCGCAGGACAGTTTTTGCTTAACTCGTCGCAGAGTTGTTCAAGCTCCGTGTGCAAGCGGATTTTCGGGTCGTTGAACCCATCCTGCGTCATGCGTAGCCCATGAGGCTCTATGAAGACAATCCACTGGGTACTATCCTCCAACACCCACAGAATGAAGTCTGGGTAGGGCGTTTCTCCATACTTCGCATCGAAGAAACCGATTCCTTTACCCCGTGTCAGGTTACGTAGCAGGAACACCTCTTTGCCCTGAAACTGTTTTTGGTGTTCCTGCAAGTAGTCTCGCAGGTTGCGGACGAACTTTGCCTCTCCTTCGTTCAAGCCTGGAGGTGTTATGGTATCTATGTTCTCGTGCGCCGACAACAACGGTAGGTACAAATGTCGGTCGAAGTGGATGTTTGGAAACTCTTTCACATCCTGCTGGTAGAGTTTTTCGGCTTGCTCTACCAGTTTTCTGACTTTCGTCAGAAATTCTTTACGCTCTCGGGCAATCTTCAGCGTGTAGTAGGGTGCGCCTTGTCTCTCATTCCACTTCAGGTTGGGGTCGTTCGAGGTGAGCGGCGCGAGGTGAAGATTCTCGCGTTCCCAAGCCTTGCGTTCATGGTCATAAAACGCCGCAGCATACTTCTTCAACACGCTGACAGCAATTTCTTCCGCACGCCGTAAATCGGTGAAGCGGCGGGGCGATAGTTGGTCGTCGGAACCCTGCACCGTGTAGTTGCCGTTCTCCAGAATCTGCCGCAGCGTCTCTGTAGTAAAACTCAGGTTATACAGTCCTTTCACTCGCCTGAATTCCAGCAGCTCGAAATAGATACGCTCCCAGTTTAGCAGCGGAATTAGCTGTCGCAGTTGTTGCGACTTGTCCTCGCCAGCCGTACTCCCCATACGCTCATCCTGCTTGTCTGATTGCGCCAGCTCCAATTTGGGACGCAAGTCCAGCGTGATACGGATTTTTTGATCTGGGTGCAATACCAGCCCCTTTTGCTCTACGAACGATATACCGTCGGGCAGGCGCAGCACCTGCAACCCGCGCTGGAGAAAATCTTCCTGCACCCGCACGGGGATAATGACCTCTTCAAATTCCGTTATGCCCTCTTGCTTTAGGTACTCGCGGAACTGCCCCATGTAGTTGGCACGGATCCCGAAGACATTCAGCGTTTCCAGCAACTCAATGTAGGGTGGTGCGCCGTCAGGATCAATCACGCGACTACGCTTGAGCGAGCGCTCCTTGCCCCATAACCGCACGCCTCGCCCGAAAAGCTGGATGATTTGTGCCCCTTCGCCTTTACCAATGTTCATCAGCCCCATGCTAGCGACGCGAAAACTGTCCCAACCCTCCATGAACTTGCGCGAGCCAATCAAGAGGTTCACAGGGGAGTCGGCGGAGTTGATGCGATCGAAAAGTGAACCGCTAATATTTTCCTCTTCGCACACAATCTGTTGTCTCTTGAGCCGCGTCATCAGTCCCCACACATCGCCGATATTAATAACGCCGAAGTAACTGTCGCCTGCACGCAGTCCGATCTCGCTTGCAGCGTTTTTTAGCTCCACTGCCCGCAGCGTCTCCCCCGCTTTGGCATGGAACACTCGCTGCACGATTCCATCGTAAATTGCCTCTGCTGTTAGACCCTGCTCTTTCAAGTAGCCAAACAGGTTCTTAAATGTGTCTTCGTGGTCTGAGTCTTTCAGCTCCGATTGACCGCAGAGCAGTTGCTCTATGCGCTGCTTCCAAGTCGCTTTGTCTCTCAGAAAATCGGCGAAGAAGCGAACAATCTCTTGAACATCCGTCAGACTTTCGTTATCTTCCTTTTTGCTCCCTCCCGTGACGCTGTGCCCTACGAACACCCAGAGAGGCTTCTCCAAGTTATAGGGGCGCAGAGCCTCAGTGTGCGAATCATATATGAGGCACTGCTCGTAGAAGGATAGCAGATTGCCCAGCATAATCAAATTGTTGAAAGTTTTTGTTTCGTCCTTCAGGTTAAGGATAAAGTAATCCTTGCCATAGCCGTCAGCGTAGAAGTGCGGGTAGGAGTAGTCAAACAGGATGGACTTGGCGTATTCCTTCAATAAGTCGGGACGCTTGCTGGCGCTGGCACCGTTGACAATCTGCCCGAAAGTCGCGCTGTATTCAAAGGTGAAACCCCTCTCAGCAAGTTTTGCCCGCGCCCGACGCCACACATCGCCACTGGCGCCTCGATGTCCCTCGTCTACAAACAATAGATTGTTCGAGCCAAATGAGTCCAACTCCACACTCTGTCCATCCCCCTTCTTTTTTTCAGTGAGTTTGGTAATCTCGATGACTTTCACAAGTGGGTCGTCTCCTTGCAACTCCTGCTGCGCGCTGCTCCAGACGCTATATGGCTGTGCGTTGATACCGCTCTTGTGGAACTCTTCCAAGTGCTGACGCGACAGCCCCTCGTTGGGGGTGATAAGCAAGATGTTTTCGTGTCTCACCTTGCCTGCGCTGTAGTGCAGGTATTGCCAGAGATTGATATGCATTAGGAGTGTTTTGCCTGAACCCGTCGCCATCCAGAAGGCAAGCTTTGTCAGGTCGCTTTCGGTGAACTCGGTCGGAATGTCCCAACCCGTATTTTGGCGGAATTTGTTCAAGTCTGCAAGAAGCCACTCGCGGTGGTTAAACAGCTGGTCGAGGTACACCTCAGTGAAGAGCAGGGCAAGGTACTGAAAATACTTCAGCTGCACCGTCGGGCGACGAACACGGTTCATCCTGTCCAGGTGTGCCTTGATGCGTAGGTCATATTCTGCCAGCTTGATGCGTAGATCATATTCTGCCAGCTTGTCTTCTGCAATTTTCAGTCCGCTGGCGCCTCGCAGTGCATAGAAAAAGTAGCTATGCCCGTCCTCGCTCCACGCCTCGCGTTGGTCACGCAGCCTCTCACGCAGCGCCTTGAAGTCCTCACCCCCCAACTGCTGGCACATCCAGCGGTTCAAGAGGAGCCGCTGCTGAAGCACTGGGAGCGAGCCATCTTTGGACGCCGCGCCGCTACCCGCTTTAGGCTTCCTGCCCATTCTGTCCCTCCTGCCACATCAGTCGCTTGAATTCGGGTTCTATGGCCTCAACGCCTGGCACAAAGCAAATGCCATTCGCAAATACTTGGTCGGGCTTCTTTCCACCGCCAAGCAAGTCAGGCAGCAGCGTCTTCTCAATAAATTCCCGATCCTGCTGCAGGGCGGTTGGGTCATTTTCCAACCCGACCACCGAACGCCAAACGATGACGATGCTCCTACCTTCCTTCTCGCCCAGCACTGCTCGGTAGAGGCACCCGTTGTCCTCAAACTGGCGCATCGTCTTCACATGGATGCCCAGCAAGTAGTTGAAGGTCTCGACTAAGTCCACTGTGCGCTCTTGAATCTTGTCGCCTTCCTGCACCTTGAGTTTGTACGCAAAGGGGTCTTTGAACTGCTCCAAGTCAAGCAGGCATGGGCTGCCCTGCGTCTCGAAGTCCAGCATGTAGCGCAAGAGGTATTCGTCTCCGAGCTGCTCAAGTGCAAGCTGTCCGTCCGCTTCACGCCTAAGTTCCAAGTTGTTTAGCGTGTCTTCGTATTGTTCCAGGTATTGGTACTTGAAGAAGTGGCTCACACCGTTTCCGCCGTTCGGCTTGCCGTCCTTCCACTGTTCACAAAACACTACTTTCTTAATACGCGGCAGCAACACCGTCTCAAACCAGTCGCCCATCTCCACCAAGATATATTTGCGTTTGCCTTCGTCCTGACGATTCAAGTTGATAACAGCATGAGCAGTAGTGCCAGAACCAGCGAAGAAGTCTGCTACTATCCCATCATCCCACACTAGATCTACAAAAACTCCCACTAGCGCAGTAGGTTTGGGATAATCCTTGAACTCTGTGATTCCAAACAGATTCGACAGCTCTTTTGAACCAACGCTTGTGGAAATGTCTGTTATTATGTCCTTCAGTATCGTTATTTCAAAGCTTCTAACTTTTGTGTATATTTTTACACCATCTTCTGTCCTAACGAATTCTAGGTTTTCCTTGTCTTCCAATATCTTTTCTCTACTCCACCTCCAAGCGTGATACTTGTGCGTCCTATTGTTGTTGCGCTTCGGACTTATCTTTACAAATCCATCGAGTTCTAATTCGTCGTCTACTTCAGAGAATTTAATCTCTCCCGTGTCGAAGTTATAATGAATGTTGAACACCAGGTTGGGACACGTCTCTTCGTTGAATTTTGAATTTGTGTTATAGAGTTCGTTCTTGAGTACATAGGAACCTCGAGCATCCGCCTGAACCTCATACTCGAAACCTTTATACGCAGTTGGCATAAGACTTTTGAGCTTCTTGACTGAAGCGGCAAAAACTCCAACTGACCTTCCGCCAAAAGCCAGCACGTACTCGTGGGTTCCTGCAGCACCGCGCCCTGTAAGCTGTCGCCCCTTTAGGTTATTAATCCAAACAAATGTACTTAGATAGCTGATTGCTCCGATTCCAATCTCCGCCAGCTTCATCAGATGGTGTTTTTCGTTGGAGTCAATACTCACAAAAAGTACACCACCCTCCCATAGCAGGTCTGCGATTGCTACCATGCGATCTGCCATCATGCTAAGCCACGACGAGTGTTGGTAGCGGTCTTTGTAGAGAAAGCCATCGTTGCCCGTGTTGTATGGCGGGTCTATGTAAATGCACTTAACTTTCCTGCGGTACTTCTCCATCAGAAGATTGAGCGCCTGAAAGTTTTCGCTTTTGATAAGCACTCCGTCTAAAGCGTCGTCTAAGTCGTCGAGATGTGCCAGCAAACGCCATTTGAAGTCGTCCGAAAAGTGGCGGGTGTCCACCACCAGCGTTCGGTGCTGGTGGAGGAATTCGCGGTTAGGCGCGCCGCCGAATAGCCCCGCTTTTCGGAGCAGCGCGTCCAGGTCATACAGTTCGCGCCACTCCTTAAGCTGCTCCTCGTTTTGCAGGATCTCGTCCCACAGCGATTCTGGAATACGGTCAATTGTGAGGCAATAATCAGTGCGGACGACGAACTTCTTCTTCTCGAACAGCCGCTTTTGGAAGTCTTCCACCTGCGCCAGGAAGTCGATAATTTTGTGACCGATTTCACGCACGACGCGCCCGCGCAGGATATGCTGGCGGGGCAGGTCTGTATTCTCCTGCGGGAGTAGCTCGTCTAACAGCAGGCATTCGCTCTTGATGAAGAATTCCAGTTCGCGCTGCAGGAAGCCGCGTAGGTTCTTGTGGATGAAGAAGTCGCTCGTGTTTTTACGAGTGAATCGGGTGAGGTGTTTCAGTAGCAGGCTTTGCTCGTTGTCTGTTTTGGATTTTAGGAGGTCTTTCAAGGTGGGATCTTGAACCTTCTCCAGAATAGCTTGGGCAGCATTCTCATTCAACTTGTCTTGTGGCTTTTGCTGTTCTGTTTTGCCGTATTCTACTTGTTCATCATCGGATAAGGTGCGGTATTCGAGGTAGACAGTAAGTATTTTCGTAGTTTCGTTCCATTCTACGGGGTTATCACTGACTAAGACAAAGTAGCGTTTGTCGCCCTTGTTGTTGTTTTGCTCGGTCGTGGCGTTGCGCAGTTCGAAAACAATAGTGTAGCCCTCAATAGTGAATCGGTAGTTTTTGAAGCGTTCGCCTGTTTTAATGTAGTACTGATCTTTCGTTGCCCAGTGGAGGACGACCTCTTCCCCACTGTAGGGGATGGCGTAAGTTTCGTGTCTTCCGTAGCGTCGTTTGGCAATAAAGTCGCCGTCCTCGTAATAACGGGAGAAGAAAGTGTAGAGGTCGTTGTAGACGCGGGTTTTGAGGTCTTCACTGACCTGATATTGCTCTTTCTTTTTCTGCAACGCGAGGTACTTTTCGCCCAGTGGGGTTTCTCGAAAGGCCATTAGCAACTGTCCTTTTTCATCAAAAGCTTGCTTGCCGAACTTTTCGCGAATTTCTCTCTCCCTCTGCTCAATTTCCTGTTGGAGAGTTTCCTTGTCAGCTTTGGCGTAGGCTTCGAAGGCGTCGTCCAAGATTTGAGGGAGGCAGCGCGTTATGAAATTCTCAACTTGCTCTCGCTTGTAGTTGAGGATGCGGTAGATGCCAAAGTCCACATCTGCCGCATCGAATTGAAAGAGCTGACGCAGCAGTCCTTGAAATTTCGTCAGGCTGTCCATCGTTCTACCCTCTGTAGAGATTATGCATCTCCCCTATATGTAGGGAGCAAACTGTTCGTTCGTCCTTTGGGTGGCGTTTCCTGCTGTTTTGGATGACTTCTTTTACGGAATCTTGGGCTGTTTGCTGTGCCACTATCTGCGCCTATGTCCTTGTAGACTACCCTCGCGGTACTCACGACGGCATCCCGAAAGTAGCGGCTGAGGTCTTCTTTAGTGCGCAGGTCGATTTTGCGCCCGTCGAAAAACGCTGATAGCTCGCGCTCCAGTCGCGCCATCTGGAGCAAGCTGGGTGTGTGGTCGGGTTCGAACTCCACCAGCAGGTCTATGTCGCTGTCGGGGCGGAAGTCGCTCCTAAGCGCGGAGCCGAACACTGCCAGACGGCGGATGTGGTTTTTCTGGCAGAACTCTCGCAACTGCTCGGTCGGTATTGGCACAGGCAAAGCGTGCTTCGTGCTTCTCTCCACCTTACGATTGTACCTGGCTGAAGATTTTTTATACTTCGCCATGAGTTCCCCCTAAGGTTTGCAGGATGAGGTGAACCTGCGCCTTCAAATCGGGCAGGTCCCTCTGTATAACTTCCCAAACGATGGTCAAATCCACATCGAAGTATGCGTGAACGATTCGGTTTCTCATGCCCACAATTTTAGTCCACGGCACTTGAGAATGCTTTTGGCGCAACTCGTCTGAGAGATTGCGACTGGCTTCCCCGATGATTTCCAACTGGCGCACGACCGCGTCTTGCACGAGACTGTTTTGCAGAAACTGTTGCTCGGTCATACCCGCTGTGTACTGTTCTATACGTTCCACAGCATCCAGTAAGTGCTGCAGGTAGACAGCATCATTTCTCTTCCGCATACAGCACCACCTGCTCGCGCTCCACATAGGGGCGGATGTACGGGCTAAGCGCGTCCTCCGTGACTAAGTCCACCTTGCGCCCTAAGCGCTGCTCGATCTCTGCCCACAAGCCGAACCAGTTCAGTCCCAGAGGTGGTCGCTCGCCAGAAGGTTTCAACGCCACCAAGAGGTCAATATCGCTGTCAGGCGTTTCCTCGCCGTGCGCGAACGAGCCGAACACTGCCACTCGCTTCACATACGGCTTGAGCAGCGGCACAACCTTTTCTCTGAGTTCCTCAAACCGATCCATCGAGCATCACCCTTCCTCAGCGCGGAGCCGAACACCGCCAGACGGCGAATGTGATTCCGCTGGCAGAACTCCTGCAGCGGCTCGGTCGGTATGGGTATGGGCAGTGCCTGCACACTTCCCTCCACCTCCGATTTTACCCCACGCGCCGCGCCGAAAGGGGCAACCGCTCATCGCCGATGGAAAATCACTTCGGGCGGGGTATCGTCCTTGAGCGGGAGCGGGCATGGCGCAAGGGAAAATACCAAACTCTTGTCGAACGAGAACCGCGTGTGGTCGCTGGGCGATTCGGGCAGAGACAGCATCCACCAAGTGCCTGTGCGATAGAGTACGAGTTGCTCCACCAGCGCGGCAGGGTCTTCGGTGAAGAGCCGTCGTGATTGGTCAACTCCCAGCGCTGCACGCCACTGGCTGAGGATTTGCGTCAGTTGCACCCGCGCGTTTGGGGGCAGCGTCGCCAGCGCAACGGTGAGCGGCTTCTGCTCGTTAGTGTAGTCCCAGAGTTGGCTACGCAGGGCGGGCGGCAACTGCTCCAGCACTATGGTAAACAGCCACGCCTTCCCGAACTCGTCGATGGTTGGATACACCTCTTGGTTGCTCAAGCGCGTGACTTCTGGGGGATGGGCGTACCCAACAGTCACCAGCCAGCGCGCCTGTTCGGGGGTGATCGCTTGGTAAAACGCGCGCCAATCGGCATACTCGCCTTTGGTGCGCAACAAGTTGCGCAGGGCGGTTAGCGGCAGGTCGGGCACGCGCTGCACGAACGCTGCCCAGTGGCGCACCACCCACACTGTGTCGTGGCGTTCCAGCAGGTAGGGGTCGCCGCTCTTCTCCAGCCAATCAGCAAGCGTCTTGCCTCGACTGTCGAACGGTTCAGGGTACACTTCGGCAATCAGCTCCGCTTGATGCTTTTGCGCCCACTCATAAAGCATACGCGCCAGAGTGCGGGCGGAGTTGTCGAACGGCGCACGCACGGAGGGGTCTTGGAGTAGTTGCTTATGGCGCTCATATGCGGCTTGGTATGCCTGCGCCAGGTCTGGGTCGAACCGCTGGAAGGCTTTCTGGGCAGATTCTGGGGAGAGAGCCAGCGACTTTCTGAGTTGTGGCAAATAGCTAAGAGTATTTTCCTCCGTGCGCTTCAGATCGAGTGGCTGTATATTCAAGTGATAGTCGTATCCCAATTGTCCCCAGTGCGCGGTCGCCAGCAACCGCATCGGCACAGGGTCAGTCGCGCTTAGGGGTATCTGGTCGCCGTTGAAATCGTTGAGGAACCACGCCGCGAGTTCAGGGGGCAAGGTAAGGTCGTAGAGGCGCGCGACGACGCCTTGCTCGATTGCATCGCGGGCGCGCAGCGGCGGCTGCAGGCGCGGCAGCAGTGTACTCACGAAGTAGGTAGCGAGATACCCCTCCGCAAACATCCCCAGAGAGAACAGTGCCTGCGCTTTCCTTTGGGCAAGGGACTCGGATTCAGACCTGCTCCCCAGCAGGAGTTGCCACTTTTCGTCCTTGCTTTGAGCGGCCTGCTCTGCCCACTGCAGCTCCGCCGCCGAGAAACCGAATTCGGCAAGCGACTGTTCGGTCAGCGCTGGCTCGGCGTCGTCGCTTCGCATGGCGTTCATAAAACGCTGGTTCAGCCGTTTGTGGGCGCGCCAGCTGCGCAGGGCGTTCTCCAAAGGCAACGCGCGCATTAGTTCCACGAGCTGCAACATCCCTTTGCGATGCTTTTCTGGGACGGTGAAATCGGGGTGTAATTCCTGCGCCATCTCCAGCACTTTTTCAGGCGAGATGTTCTTGTCCAGGAATATCTGCATCAAGCGCAACTCGGCGAACCCTTCCTTATCGAGGTGGCTCGCGAGTCGTTCGCGCCGTTGGCGTTCCACGCGCACGACTTCGGGGTTGCGCTCTAAGATCCAGCGGTTCTCGGCGTCGCTGATTTTGCGGAAGCGCACATCCAACGCCTTCTCCAGCAGTTCGCGTGTCTGCTGCCACGAGCGCGGCTTGAGGTGAATCAGCGCGAGCCGTTGACGCAAATCGCGAGCGCACTCGACGCGGCGACCTTCTGTCGACATCCGCTGGGCAATCTCGGCGAACGAGTAGAACTCCAGCGGGAACTCCACCTGTTGCGCCGTCGCAACTGCCAGCGACGCGGCGCACCAGCAGCCCAAAACAGTCCCCCACAGTCGCATAGCAAGCGTAGGATTCGCCCCCGCGCGCGGGTTTCCTGCCGTGTGTATCGGCTATTCGCCGAGGATTTGCACATGCACGGTGCGTGTGCGCGGGCGGGTGTCGAAGTCGAGCAGGATAATCTGCTGCCACGCGCCCAGCGTCATGCGTCCGTTCACGATGGGCACGGTGAGCGAGGGTCCCAGCAGCGAGGCGCGCAGGTGCGAGTGCCCGTTGTCGTCGTGCCAGCGCGCCTCGTGCGCATAGGGCGCGTCGCGCGGAATCAGCCGCTCCAGCAGCGACGCCATGTCTTGCTTCAAGCCTGGTTCGTACTCAATCGTAGTGATTGCCGCCGTCGAGCCAACCACGAACACCGTCGCGATGCCGTTCACGACGCCCGATTCCAGAATCGCCTGCTCGACGCTGCCTGTGATGTCGAGCATGTCGTCGTTGCCTTGCGTGGAGACCGTGAACCGCCCAGCGTAGACCATCCCGCCCATAGTGTACCTTCTGGGCGGTTGCTTCAATTCTGCCAGCGCAGCTCGCTTTCCGTAATCGTGTGTTCAAACAGCGGCTTGCCGTCCTTGTCGCACAGGCTTAGCACGAGCCGTCGTTCGCCGCGCTTGCCCAGCACGCGCACCAGCCCGAAGTGTCGCAAACCGCGCGCCCAAGTGCCCGCTACGCGCGCGGGGTTGTTCGCCTCGTCGGGGTGTCCGTTCGCGGGTCCCGCCGTGAGCGGGCTGGCGGTCAACTCATAGAACGGGTAGCACCCCTCGCGCTGCACCTTCAACAGTTCGCCGAAGTGTCGATCGCCCGACAGGAACACCACGCCCGTGATACGCTCCCGCGCGATAAAATCGAACAGTTCCCGCTGCTCGTCAGGGAACAACCCAAAGCCCTCGAAGTAGACCATCGGGTTGATCATCTGCCCGCCGCAAGCGATGATCTTGAAGGTCGCGTTGGACGACTTGAGGGCGTTTTTGAGCCACTCCAGTTGCGCCTTGCCAAGCATGCGCTTGTCGGGCGAGGGTGCGAGCTTGTTGGGCGAGCGGTAGGTGCGATCGTCCAGCATGAAAAACTCCACATCGCCCCACTCGAAGCGGTAGAAGCACCCAGGCGCGTCGGGCAGCCCGTAGCGCACCTGCGGGAAGTAGTCGGCGAACACGCGCAACGCCACATCCTTGAGGCGGAAACTGCTGTCGGAGTCGTTGGGACCGTAGTCGTGGTCGTCCCAGATGGCGTAGTGGTGTGTGCTTGCCAGCAGCGGCTGCAGTTCGGGCTGCTGGCGGCTCAGCCGCCACCGCCGACGCATCCCCGACTCGGTCAGCCAGTCCGGCTCCACATAGTAGATGTTGTCGCCCAGCCAGAGCATCAGGTCGGGGCGCAAGCGATGGATTGCCAGAAAGATCTCGTACTCGCCGCCGTAGAGTCTGCCTGGACGGTCTACCACAGGGTCGTTGAAGTAGGCGCAGGAGCCAAACGCGATAGTAAACTCTGGCGGGTCGGTGCGCCAGCGCCAGTGCGGCTGCGTCTGGAACACCAACGGGTAGTCGCGCTTGACATATTCGCCGTTGAGGTACAGCTCGTACTCGAACCGCGTCCCGAACGGCAGGTCGGTCAGCCGAAAAAGCGCAATGTGGTCGCCTGCTTTCGTGGTGCGGATGGGTTCCGTCAGGCGACTGGTTTCAGGCTTGCCCTGCTGCCAGTAGCGAATCTGCACGGTCGCCTCCTGCGTCGTTTGCACCCAAATCGCGACTTCGGTCATCTCCGCGTAGCCGAGCATCGGACCCGAACTGAGCAGGGGGTGGGATTGTGAGAGCGCGAAACTCCAAAGCGCACACCAGATACCGAAAAGAGCCACAAAACGCCGCACAGCCATGCCCGTAATTATAGCCTTGCGGGGTTAAGAGCGGATTAAGAACACGGGACAGACTATTGAGGCAGTTGCTTCGCGTCAGAAGGTACACTAAACCCACTGTGTTGACGCGCACCTACATTCACATTCCGGGCATCGACGAGAAGATCGAACGCGAACTGTGGCTGCAGGGGGCGGAGGACTGGTACGCCCTTGTGGAGAACCCTCGGCGGTGGCGCATCAGCGAGCCGTACCTGAGCGCAGCGTTGCAGGGCGCGGCGACCTCCATCGACGCGCTCGAAGAAGGCGACCACGCCTACTTCGCCACGCGACTGCCCGTCAAGGAACACTGGCGCGCCTACGAAGAGTTCCGACTCAACGCCGCCTACCTCGACATCGAGACCGACGGCGCAACGCAGATTACCGTTATCGGCGTCTACGACGGCGAGGAGGTCTACCAATTCGTGCTGGGCGATAACCTCGACGAGTTCCCCGACTTCATCGCCGAGTTTTCGATGCTGGTGACCTTCAACGGGCTGAACTTCGATGTGCCGATGTTGTACCGCAACTTCCCGAAGCTGGCGCTGGATCAGCTGCACTTGGACTTGTGTCCGACGCTGCGTCGGCTGGGGCTGCGCGGCGGGCTGAAGCGCATCGAGCAGCAACTGGGGCTGCTGCGCGACCCCGACTTGGACGGGCTGAGCGGGCGCGAGGCAGTGCAACTCTGGCAAGCGTACCGCCTGGGGCACGACACCGCGCTGGAGACCCTGCTGCGCTACAACCGCGAGGACATCGTGAATCTCAAGCCGCTGGCGGGACTGGCGTACAAACGCCTGCGCGAACGCACCACTGCGCTGCGCCCGATACGCTAACGGGAACCTTGCCCGCGCGAAATTCGTAGTATAATAGCATGGCAGGTGAACGCCTGCCGCAGCGGGCAGTACTCTTTCAGAACTGGCGTTTCGGGAGCGTCGCCTCAACCGCATCCGCCGAAGTATGCGAGGTTTACACGGCGCGTATGGAATACTTTCCTCACGGGTCAGAAACCCCTGCGATTTCAATCGCGTCTAACCGATAATAGACCTATGGCGTCGTAGGAGCGACCCTGTATCCTTTAGGCATGGGGTGATTATGATGAGGCAGACCGAACGCCCGTCGCGGGAACACGCGACCCGACTGCCCGTGGAGCGCACAAGGGGGTCTACGAATATGAGCGCGTCCGATTTCTTGCGCCAAATCGAAGAACAGCGACGGCTGGAAAAACAGATTACTTGGGAAGGCACTTTTCGGGAGTATCTGGAGATTGTGCAGCAGAACCCGAAGGTGGCGAACCTCGCGCACGCGCGCGTGTATGACATGATTGTGAGCGCGGGCGTCGAGGAGCGCGGCGACGGTCAACCGCGCGAATACAAATTCTTCACCTCCGAGCTGTTCGGCATGGATCGCACGCTGCAACAGCTGGTGGAGGAATACTTCGCGCCCGCCGCCAAGCGGCTCGATGTGCGCAAGCGCATCCTGCTGCTGGTCGGTCCTGTGGGCGGGGGCAAGTCGACGCTGGTGACGATGCTCAAGCGCGGGCTGGAACGCTACTCGCGCACCGACGAGGGCGCAGTCTACGCCATCAAAGACTGCCCCATGCACGAAGAGCCGCTGCACCTCGTGCCCGAAGAGCTGCGCGCCGACTTCAAGCGCCAATTCGGCGTGCATATCGAGGGCGACCTGTGCCCCGTGTGCCAGTGGAAACTGCGCCACGAGTGGGGCGACAATATCCAAGATGTGCCCGTCGTGCGCATCAAATTCTCCGAACGCGAGCGCACAGGCATCGGCACCTTCAAGCCCTCCGACCCCAAATCGCAAGATGTGTCCGAACTCACAGGCAGCGTGAACCTGAACCTGCTGACCCAAATCGGCGTCGAATCCGACCCGCGCGTCTACAACTTCGACGGTGAACTCAACAAAGCCAACCGCGGCATCATGGAGTTCATCGAGATGCTCAAGGCGGACAAGCGGTTCCTCTATGAGCTGAACACCGTCGCAGGCGAGCAGATGATCAAAATCGGGCGGTTCGCGCTCATCTACACCGATGTCGTCGTCATCGCCCACACCAACGAGTACGAATACAACGCCTACTTCTCCAACAAGGAGAACGAGGCGATGATCGACCGCATGTTCGTGGTCAAAGTGCCCTACAACCTGCAGGTGTCGCAGGAGGTGCGCATCTACGAGAAGCTGATTCAGCAATCGCAGTGGAGCGACGAGACGCAGGACTTGTCGAAGGTGCATATCGCGCCGCACTCGCTGCGCGTGGCGGCGATGTTCGCCGTGCTGAGCCGCCTCAAGCCGCCCAAAAAGAGCGGGATGTCGCTAATGACTAAGATGAAACTCTACGACGGCGAGCGACAGGTCGGCGATTGGGACCAGCGCCATGTCAAGGAGCTGCGCGAGGAGTACCCCGACGAAGGGCTAACTGGCGTCTCGCCGCGCTTCATTCTGAACCGCCTCTCGGCGGCGATGGTGCGTGGCGACAAGAGCTACATCACGCCTATCGATGTGCTGCGCTCCATTCGCGACGGGCTTGCCGAATACACCAGCAACGAGGAAGAGCGCAAGAAACTGCTGACCCTGCTCGACGATGTGCGCAAGGAGTACGACGAGCAAATCAAGAAGGAGGTGCAACGCTTCTTCGTCTACAGCTACGAGGAAGCCGCGCACACCCTGCTGGAGAACTACCTCGACAATGTGGACGCCTACTGCAATAAGACCAAAGTGCGCGACCCCATCACCGGCGAGGAGGTTGACCCCGACGAGAAGCTGATGCGCAGCATTGAAGAGCAAATCGGCGTCTCGGAGAACGCCAAGCGCGAGTTCCGCGAAGGGATTATGCGCTCGGTGGCGTCGCTGGCGCGGCGCGGCGTGCGCTTCGAAATCGGCAGCGACGAACGCCTGCGCGAAGCGATCGAGCGCAAGCTCTTCGCCGACCTCAAGGATGTGGTCAAAATCACCACCTCCGCGCGCACGCCCGACCCTGAACAGCTGCGCAAAATCAACGATGTCATCGACCGCATGGTCGCGCACGGCGGCTACACGCCCGAAAGCGCGAACGAAATCCTGCGCTATGTCGGCGCACTGCTGAACCGCTAATGATGCGAGCGCGGCAGCTGGATACAGCTGCCGCGCGGCTCCGCCAAGCCCCTTCGCTAAGCCTTCATCACTCGCCCAAGAGAATATAAGCCCGCTGCCAATCGTCCACGGCAAAGTAGAGCAGCCAGCCGCGTGGGGAACCCGAAGACGGTCGCAGGAAGTCGGAGGTTTGGTACCCCTCTAATGTAATCTCGCTCCCGTCCTCTGACTGCATGGTGATGAGGGTCTTCTCAATCCGTTGCACGGAGCGCCCGATACGGAAGTGGGGCGGCGGCGGGTTGCCGATGCGCGTCGTCATGGTGATGGTCTCGCCCTGACTGCCAATCCGAACCGAGAGGCTGCCATAGTTGCCCTCGTGGACATACCGTTTGAGGAGCGGCGCGCCTACCAAGTCGGGCAGGGGGCGGCTGAACACCTGCAGGAACAGCTCCCGCTGCTTGGGCGTCATCCGTTCGAGCAGGAGCCGCTCGCCGTTGAGCGCGGCTTGCCGCTGCTGGGGCGACAGCGACGCCCAAAACCGCAGCGCGGGCAGCGCGACCACGAGGTTCTCCAGCGGCGCGAGCGTCTCGTGGGAGGCAGGCTGCCCCGCGAGGCGTATCCAGCCTCCGGCGCGGGCAAGCTGCATCGGCGTCAGTTGCGTGGCAAACGCCGCCCACTCGTCGAGCGTAATCTCCTGCTTGGCGCGGAGCTTCTGCTCCAGCGGCTCAAGCAGGGGTTCGGGGATCTCGGACGAGCGCAGCAGCGGGTACGCCCGATAGCGCGCCATCAGCGCATCGCCCTCCAAGCGCACCCAGAAGAACTGGCTGCGCGCCTGCTCGAAGTCCACCTGTGGCGTGCGCTCCCGCTCCTCTCGTCCAAACAGGCGAATGCGATAGGCGTCGGCGTACAGGTCCAGCCCGTGCTCGCGTGCGTAGCGAATCAGCGCGACCAGCGGGCTGCGCCGAATCGGCTCGGGGATCGTAAGCGTCGGGGCGCGCGTGGGGGTAGGCTTCAACGCGCGGAACGCCTCCGCGTCGCTGTGCCACTCGCGCCAGGCGGCATTCTGGGGGTGCTGGACGAGCGCGTCTTCGGCAACCGAGTGGGCGCGCATAATATCCCACCGGATCCTGCTTTCTCCGTTGCCGTGTTCCGCGTGGATCATATATTGCAACTCAAGCGTCTTGGGCTCGACCGCCAGCCGAACGGTTATCTTTTTGATATCGTCGTTCGTTGTTGCACGCCTGTACTCCAAAACCTGTTGTTTGAGCGCGTCGGGGAGGGGAAACTCGCCAGGTGCGGGATGGCTGGAGAACGAAACCGTCTCGCCCTGCGCGATTTTGCTCACTATGGAATCGGGCAAGGCTGCCAGCGCTTGCATCGCCAAATAAACTTTCGGATCTACGAGCATCTCTTGGAGCAAGCCTTTTGCTTTGGGCGAGAGTCGGCTGCTTGGGTCGGCGGCGAGTTTCTCCAGCTGCTGGCGGTTGTGGCGTCGGAGGAGTTGCATGACTTCGCGGAGCGGCTTCTGGATGGCGTCGATGCGCGCTTGCTCGTAGGCGCGGAGCAAGCCCTGTTCGCGGGCGCGCTCGGAGGCAGGCTGCACGAGGCGGTAGCCGCTACTGTCCGTGCTGGGCTGCCAACGGTAGCGCAGCGTCTCGGCAAGGCGCGTCAATATCTCGTGCGCAGGTCGCTCGCGCGTCAAGATGCAAACCTTGTCGTCGGCAATCGCGCGGTCGGCGTACAGCGGGACGCCCGTCGCCTCTTGTACCGTGCGCAGCACCGCACGCAGCGGCGCGAACGGCTTCTCAATTGCGAGCGTCTCATGCAAACGCGAGTCGTCCTGCAGGCGCGCCTCCTGCGCCAGCAGACCGCTCCAGAACACGACCCCACACAGCACAGCGCAAATTCGCATCGCGTAATTGTAGACGATTCGCGTCGCGCACAGTTGCACGCGCCCACAGGAATCGCGTGTCCGACGCCGAACCTATGCCCCGTGCGCGAACTGGTGCGGGAACTGTGGGCATATCGTGAGCTGCTGCGGACGCTGGTGATTCGCGAGCTGCGCGTGCGCTACAAAAACTCCGCGCTGGGCTTTTTTTGGTCGCTGCTGAACCCGCTGGCGACTGTGCTGGTGATGACCATCGTGTTCAAGTATGTGATGGGCATGCGCATCGCGAACTACTCGGCGTACATTCTGGCGGCGTACTTGCCGTGGACTTTTTTTCAGTTCGCGCTGTTAGATTCGAGCCAGACGATTCTGGTCTACATGCAGGTGATTCGCAAAATCTACTTCCCGCGCGTGCTGTTGCCGTTGGCGGCGGTGCTGTCGAACTTCATTCACTTTCTGCTGGCGCTGGGCGTGCTGTTTGTGTACCTGTACGGGTATGTCGGGACGCCGTTGCAGGTGGGGTTGCTGTGGCTGCCTGTGGCGATGCTGAGCCAGTTGCTGTGGGTGGTCGGGCTGGCGGCGATGATTGCCTGCTGGAATGTGTTCTACGAGGATGTGAAGTACCTGGTGAGCGTCGGGCTGCAGCTGCTGTTTTTCCTGACGCCCGTGATTTACTTCTCGGAGCAACTGCGCTACACGACGCTGGTTCCCGAAGCGTATCGCGAGGGGCTATTCTGGGCGTATCATGTGTTGAACCCGATGGCGGCGTTGACGATGGCGTACCGCAAGGCGATTCTGCCGCCGATTACGATTGTGCAGGAGAACGCCGCGCTGGGTCAGGCGACGCAGTTCCCCGATATGCCCCTGCCCGTATGGCTGCTTGGGCTGAACCTGCTGCTGGGGTTGGGCGTTGCGCTGCTGGGGCTGAGCTACTTTAGGAAACGCGAGTGGGAGTTTGTGGAGCGACCATGAGCCGAGAGGAGCTGTGCGCGTGGCTGAAGTTGCTGCGCTTGGACTTTTCGCCGAGCAAGGTACGCGCGTTGCTGGAGCGGTTCGGCGACGCGGAGGGCGTGTTGCGTGCGCCTGCGGGCGCGCTGCGCGAGGTTGCGGGCATGCGCGAGGCGGATGTCGTCGCGATTGAGCGCGTGGCGCATGAGCCGCTGGAGGTTCCCGCGCCGTTGCAATCGGGCGAGGCGCGTCTGGTGCTGGAGAGCGACCCCGACTTCCCGCGCCCGCTGGTGGGGCTGCCCGACATCCCGCCCGCGCTGCTGGTGTGGGGCGCATTGCAGGAGCGCGACCGCTTCGCCGTCGGTGTGGTAGGCACGCGCCAGCCGAGCGCATACGGGCGCATGGTCGCCGAGCGGTTCACGCGCGACCTGTGCGAGGCTGGGCTGACGATTGTCAGCGGCGGCGCGCTGGGCATCGATACGGTCGCGCACCGCACAGCGCTGGAAGCGGGCGGGCGCACGGTGGCGATTTTGGGCAGCGGGCTGGGCAGCCCGTACCCTGCCGAGAACCGCGCGCTGTTCCGACGCATCGCCGAAGCGGGCGGCGCGGTCGTCTCGCAATACACTTGGGACGCGACGCCCGACCAGTGGCGGTTCCCCGTGCGCAACCGACTGATTGCCGCGTGGGGGCTGGGCGTGCTGGTGGTGGAAGCGCCTGCGCAGAGCGGCGCGCTAATCACCGCCCGCCTCGCCGCCGAGTACGGACGCGAGGTGTTCGCTGTGCCTGGCAGCATCGACAACCCCAAAAGCAAGGGCTGCCACGCGCTGATTAAAGACGGCGCGGCGCTGGCGGAATCGGCGGAAGACATCCTGAGCGTGCTGAAAATCGTCGCCGAGCCGCGCGAGCGCACCGAGAGCCTGCCCCTGCTGACCGAAGTGCAGGAGAAGCTACTCAGTGCGCTGGATCTGGAGCCGCGCCATGTGGACGCGCTGGCGCGGCAGGTGGGGCTGGCGGTGCATGTGGCGCAGGCGGAGCTGACGATGCTGGAGATGCAGGGGCTGGCGCGACGGATGCCAGGCGGGGCGTTCGTGCGCGTGCTTTAGCGACGACTGCCCACCCGCCGCGTCTCGCTGCGGTACACCTCCGCCAGCCCATAAAACGGATTGTTGCGCCACGCCTGCTTGAGCTTGATCAGCGCGAACTTGAGCGTCTTCGCCGTCGCCTGCTTCGTGACGCCCAGCTGCTTGCCAATCTCCTGCAGTGTCCAGCCGTTAAGGTACTGCTCGCACACATAGCGTTGGCGCGGGGTCAGGTTCGCCCGCTCCAGCACGGTTTGAATCTCCACGCGCTCCAAGTAGGCAATCGCCCGCCGTTGCGGGTCTACAAGGTCGTGCAGCTGCGTTTGCAGTTTGCGGTGGCGACGCAGCTTGCGCTCGAACGAATCTTCGCGTGTGAAGGGATACTCTCCGTTGCGCTCCGACGCAATCCAGAACTCCGTCTCTTGGGCTTGCATGACAACGCCTCCACCCTTTAGGATGGGTTGGTATACATTTGTATACCTTGCGGGGTGGGGTGGGAGTCAAGGGGTAAGGTACAATTTTGTGGAGAATGCCTACCATACAACTCATTCACGGTGACGCGCTGGAATGGCTGCCGCGCATGGAGACGGCAAGCGTCGATGTGATTTTTGCCGACCCGCCCTACAACCTGTCGGGCGATGGGTTCCTGACCTGCCGCTCAGGACGCCCC
>Ga0308418_1000145_pt1 | contig 46600 bp, 38 predicted proteins | sample HotsprSampleR4cd_FD_203517 | JGI IMG/M metagenome (GOLD analysis project Ga0308418, IMG submission 203517) | Hot spring phototrophic mat microbial communities from Mushroom Spring, Yellowstone National Park, Wyoming, United States - 20090729_R4cd ... | reverse complement strand
GCGCTCCATCCATGTGATCAAAAGTGGAATATCGTCCACGCATTCCGTGGTTACAGTCAGTTCTTCGGCCATACCGATAGGTTATCGTATTTCAAATTCAGTCAAAAAATGAGCGAACCGTGAGTTATCAGGTAGTGTTTATCGGATCGGTGGTTGGCGGACTGCTCAGTTTCTTCTTTTCGCGGTCGATCACCTTACCCGACCGCAATCCAACACCACGGCAACATGGCGCCGAATCACTGCGTGATGCCCTCCATCAAGCGCCACTACCATTTGTGCAGTACGCATTGAGTGCATTTGTCTTTCGGAGTGGGATTGCGATGGCGATCCCGCTCATTCCACTCTACTATGTGCGTGAAGCTGGGTTGAACGACGCCTGGATCGGTCTGATCAGTATGATCGGCAACAGTGTATTGCTGATTGCATACGCGGTATGGTCGGCAGGTGTACCGCGTTTAGGGAACAGAGGGGTATTGCTTGCCAGTAGTTTCGGTATGGCGTTGTACCCGTTTGGACTGGCTGCCACCGACATGCCCCTGATCCTGGCTGTACTGGCCGGGATAGCTAACTTTTGTGTCGCAGGGAACGATCTAGTTAACTTTGATCTAGTGTTGAGCACCATTCCCGCCGAACGGCAAGCGACATATATCGGGGTCTTTCAGACGTTGCAAAATCTAGCGCTCTTTGTTATGCCACTGATCGCAACGTTACTTGCCGACCACATTGGAATCACTGCCACCCTGCTGGTGGCCGGTCTCATACGCTTGTTGGGTGTGGCACTCTTTGCATGGTTGCGCATTGGGTAACTTGTGAAGCCGTCGCGTCATGAGTCTTCTATGGTGGCTATGTCACAACCCACACTTCGTACTATCTCGGTGATCCGTCGTGGCTATGGACGACGTTACACCGACTTACCAATCGATGAGCTATCTCAACAGCGAATCATGATTGATTGCACCGGTGGCTATCTCAAACCAACGATGATTGATCTACAGCCTGATGATATGGTGTACTGGCGGGAACAGGGACGATATGTAACTGCCCGGATCGAGCGTGTGCAACGCGATGAACGACGTTTGATCGCCTGGCTGCGCGATGTAAAGGTGATGTCGGAAGACTTTTTTCCGTATTGAGCAGCTTGCTATGCGTTTGCCGTTCGTGTACAATGCCTGCGGTTTCTATAGGTACTGCGCAGCGCACTAAAATATATGTCGGTGATTGAAAACGTTGATCGACGCTGGACTCCAACAATAGAACAGCTTTGCTATACGGGGATTGCCATTCTGGCAATCATCAGTCGCCTGTGGGCATTGGGCGATCGGGCATTACACCACGATGAGACACTGCATGCAGCCTATTCCTGGTTTCTCTACAGTGGTCGTGGCTACATGCACGATCCCTTGTTGCACGGCCCCCTCCTCTATTTTTTAGGTGCGCTGTTTTTCTTTCTGTTTGGCGATAATGACACAACGGCACGTCTAAGTGCGGCTCTGGCTAGCATTGCCCTCACGCTTAGCCCGATATTGTTACGCCCGGTGATTGGGCGACGGGCAGCATTAATGGCGAGTCTCTACTTACTGATCTCGCCGGTAGCCCTCTACGTTGGACGCTTTTTCCGTCACGACATTTTTTCGGTTGTTTGTGAAATCCTGGTATTCGTGGCAATTGTGCGCTACGCTGCCGATCCACGTCCACGCTGGCTGTACCTGGGAACAACAGCACTAGCGCTCATGCTGACCAACCAGGAGACGACGTACCTTTATATTCTGATCTTCGCTTTCCCTCTCGCGATCCTGTTCTGCTGGCAGGTGTATCGACCGGGCATCGCCATCATTGCCGGTCTCGGTATCGGGCTGGCACTGCTGATATTTGTCTTGCCCGGTACCGCAGTAGTTGATGGTGCGCACCACGCCAAACGCGATGCCAACGGTTTGATTGAAGTTGCCCAACCCGGCCCTATCTTCGGCTGGCCACCACTCGAAACCGAAGACAACGGGTATGCTCTGCTGGTACGTAATCGGGCTGATACTGACGGTGATCGTACTGTCTGGGAAAATGCTGTGCGGTACCTGGCCGACATCGGTCGGTTTGTGAACCATCCGGCAATCATCAGTGCCATCCTGCTGGTGACGATTGGATTGGGGATGTTCATCTGGCTGATCTGGTTTCGACGCGATGCCGCAGGGATAACGCCGTGGGATTATGCTATCGCACGCGGTGAACCAGCCGCTCAATTGTTGCACAGTCTGGGAACTGATCGGCGCTGGCAGGTAGCGTTGATTATCTTCGTCTCTATTTATGCACTCCTCTTTACCGCAATGTTTACTAACGTAATCGGCCTTATTTCGGGAGTGGCCGGTTCGCTGCTCTACTGGCTGGCCCAGCACAACGTTCAACGTGGAAGCCAGCCGGCCCACTACTATGCAGTCATCTTAGCAACCTACGAGCCGTTACTCTGGTTAGGGATGATCATCGGCCTGCCATTGGTGATACAGGCAGTACGACAACGACGACCAGAGGCGTTTGCAGTAGGTTTGATTGCCTGGTGGGCCATCGCCTCGTTTGCGATATACTCCTGGGCCGGCGAGAAGATGCCGTGGCTAACGATCCACATGACGCTACCGTTCACCCTGCTGCTGGCATGGGGAGTGAGCAGGTTACTGGAGCTGGCCCAACAGCAGGTAATGTACTGGCAACAACTATGGGCAGAGTCGGCAGTTCCGGCCTCGGCAGAGGATAACGCCGTAACCGGGCACACCGCTCAGAGTGGCGCCGGTGATCTGCCAGCGCAGAATACGACTAACCAGCGATGGCTTGATGATAATCAAGCAGGTTTCCTGGGCTTGCCCAGAGGTTCGTTGGTCGGATTTGGTTTGCTGTTCGGGTTGATCATCTGTCTAGGCTTTCTCTTGCTCTCAATTACGATTGCTGCTGGGCCAACATCACCCATTCAACCCTGGATGGCATTTCTCTTCACCCTAACACTCTTGCTGCTGCTCGTCATTGGAAGCTGGCTCCGTTGGGGTTGGATCGTGACTGCGACCTTAACCACAATCTGCCTGATCCTGGCGGTTGGCCTCTATACAGTGCGTGGCAGTATCCGTCTGGCCTACCAAACCGGTGACGTAGCCCGTGAGATGATGGTTTACACTCAGACATCACCCGATGTGATGCGGGTGGTACGTCGTCTGGAAGAGGCAGCAATGCGGCGAGCAGGGGGAACCCGTCTTCCGCTGATGTACGATAACGAGACGGTCTGGTTGTGGTATTTACGTGATTGGCCTGGCGCGATTGCAGTACCAGGGGGAAGACTGAATGGGCCGCCACCTGCTGATGTACAGGCCGTGTTGATCTTACAAGAGAATCTCGACCGATACCCCGAAAATCGCACTTATCTCCAGGGATTTGTGCTGCAACGTTACCCCTTGCGCTGGTGGTTTCCAGAAGATCAAGTGTATCGCATCAGTGGATTCACCAGCGGATCACTGCTTGAACGCCTGTTCCGCAATCCGTTCGATTACGAGACCACAGCGCAGTTGTGGCGATATTTGATGTTCCGGCAACCACCGGCCGGTTTAGGCTCAACCGATTTTGTCATTGCAGTGCGACCAGAACTAGCTCGCCAGATCGGGATCGGCCTCGGTGGTACGCTACACATGGACAATAGCAGGTAGACGTTTCGGTTAACATATTATGTCAACAAACGTATTCTCAACTGCCCAGGTGCTTAACCAACGTTTGCGCATCGACTGGCTCACCTGGGAAACAGCAGCCTACACCGTCATCGTAATTGCCAGCATTGTAGCCCATCTCTGGGGTCTAGACCGCATGGCACTGCATCACGATGAATCGATCCATGCCTGGTCAAGTTGGCGACTCTACACGGGTGCAGGTGCCTTTTCGTGTTGGAATGGTCTCGACGAAAACGGCAATGCACGTGGCGGCCTCTATCACGAGACCTACTGTTACGATCCGGTCTATCACGGGCCATCACTCTATTTTCTGACAGCACTTGCCTACTTTTTGTTTGGCGACGGCGATGCCCAGGCCCGCTTACCAATGGCCCTGGCCGGGATTGGTCTGGTGGCATCAGCCTGGTGGCTACGACCGTACCTTGGGCGCGGAGGAGCACTGGTGGCAGCACTGTTGCTTGGTTTTTCACCATCGTTACTCTACTACACCCGTTTTGCTCGCCACGATGGCTTGATGGTGTTGTGGGAGTTGTGGATGGTGATCGGCGCATTACGGTGGATCGATACCGGTCAGCGCCAGTGGTTGTACCTGGTTGCATTAGGCCTGGCACTGGCTATTGCAACCCATGAACTGTACTATATTTTGCTCTTCATCTTCGGGGTATTCGTGTTCATGCGGTTGCTGGCCGAGAGCCGTCTGGCCCGTTATCAAAATATTGTGCTGCTGATCGTGATCGGTCTGTGCCTGGTGCTCATGGTCCTCAATCCGCCGCTGCCGTTTGGGCGTGGCCTGTATGTTGGCGAAAAGGCATTCCTGATCGCGTCGGCGCTAGTGCTGGCCTGGCTGTGTCAGCGTCTGTGGCCACCCGAACCGGTGTTGACCACTCGCTTGCGTGCATTGTGGCAAGAGGAACGAACGACTCTCTGGACGGCCCTGGCTATTCTCGGTGGAGTGTACCTGGTGCTCTACACCAGTTTCTTTACCTACCTGCCCGGCGCCATCGATGGAATTACCGCCGGTCTCATCTACTGGCTGGGGAGCCAGCAAGAGTATGCACGTGGTGATCAGCCCTGGTACTACTACCTGATGCTTCTCCCCCTCTACGAACCATTGGCAGTGATCAGTGGCTTAGGCGTTGTCATCGCAATGGTGGTCGCCGTTGTGCGACGACAATGGTTCTCCAGGCAAAGGGCACTACCCACGACCGTTGAGGAAACAGGCGATCCTGCCGGGCAAGATGTTGACGAGACCGCACGACTCATTGCTCTGGCACCCTGGCCCCTCTACCCGCTGTTGATCGTCTTCTGGTTCTTCACGGCAACCATCATCTTTTCGTGGGCCGGCGAAAAAATGCCCTGGCTGGTTGTGCACATAGCGCTGCCGGGGAATCTCCTTGCAGCGTGGGTGATCGGACGCCTGATCGATGTTGTTCGCCAGACACGGGTCGGCTGGCGCATCTGGCTCATTCCACTCCTCATCCTCCTCTTGGGGGTGGCTGTGGGCGTTGCCTTCTGGCGGTTGAGTAGCGGCGGTCAGACGGCGATATTGCAGGCTATCATTCCACTTCTGATCATCTTCGGGTTGATTTACGCCTTCCTCTCGCTCATCACTCAACTGCATTTGCGTGCAGTCAGCGCGGCAATTGGTCTGACCGGTGCCGCTTTACTGGCCGCCTACATGATTCGGGCAACGTGGCTGGTGGTCTATGATCACCCAGATGTACCTGTCGAACCGCTGATCTATACTCAGACCGCACCGGATGTACCACGCTATGCGGCTGATATTCGCGAGTTGGCGATTAATCTTACTCGGGGCAACCGGGGGCCACAAGACCCCACCGGCGGTTTGACTATGCCACTCATTCTTGATGGTGGCGACAAAACTGCCGAAGGCTCATTAGCCTGGCCGTTGCAATGGTATCTGCGTGATTTCCAGCATATCAACTGGGTAAATGGGAGCGAATTGGGTCGTGTGCCATCAGTTGATCAACTGACCGTCACTATGCCTGATGGCAGACGTGATCTGGCTCCGATTGTGATGCTGTATCGCCCCTTTGTAACCGACCGACTCCGCGATATACTGCGCGAGTCGTATGTACAGCCTTACGGTCCGGTCGGAATGTTCAACTGGTGGTTCCCGGAAGGCAACAAATGCGCACCGCAAAGTCCCGGGTATAAGCGATTTTATTACAGTACCTGGACGGCAGCCGCAGCCAAAGAAGATTGTGGCCGTGATCTCAGCAACGAGCTACACGGGCCATTCGATGTGTTGCTCTGGCCATTTCAACGTGAAAACTGGCCGACTCTAGGACGTTATCTTCTCTTCCGTCAACTTCCCGAACCGCTCACGCTGAATGGACGCGAAGTTGAGGTGTGGTTGCGCCGCGACCTGGCCGGAGGAGTCGGTCAAACCACAACTGTTGTCGCAGCACCTGAACTACGGCTGGCTGCGCTAAACGAGATTCGACTGTCGAATGGCGGTAATGGTGCGACCGGTATTGCTATCGATCAACAAGGACGAATCTATATTGCCAATACATTCAATCATCGGATCGAAGTCTTTACATCTGATGGTTCACTCATTCGCAATTTCGGTACCCAGGGCAATGGCATTGATCAGTTCTACGAACCACGCGGTCTGGCCTTCGATCAGCAGGGCAATCTCTACGTTGCCGACACCTGGAACGCCCGCATCGTCAAGTACAACGCCGACCTCCGCCCGGTAGCAAGCTGGGGCAGTGGTGACATGGATCTCGGCGATGGGCGACGGGCAACAATTACTGAAGGTGACCCGGTACGCAATGCGGCTGCGCCACTTGGCTTTTTCGGACCACGTGGTGTTGCCGTAGATGCCGATGGAAATGTCTACATAGCCGACACCGGTAACAAACGGATTGTTGTCACCAATAGCGACGGTCAATTTCTCTATCAATTTGGCGGCGCCGGCAGCGCCCCTGGTCAATTCAACGAACCGACCAGCCTGGCGTTTGATGCCGCCGGTAATCTGTATGTTGCCGATACCTGGAACGGACGGGTGCAGGTCTTTGCCCGTACTGCCGATGGTCGGATCGATCCGACACCCCTGGCAACGTGGCCGGTACCGGGGTGGCAGGCCAATACTTACGATGATCCGATGCTGGCAGTCAGCCCTGATGGCACTGTGTACGTAGCAGTACCAACCCGCCAGTATGTGCTCACATCGCAGGCCAACGGTACGCCTCTGCTACGCTGGACAGGAGTGGGCAGCGATGGCGTACCAATCGCCAGTCCAAGCGGCATTGCCGTCGCCGCCGATGGGAGTGTCTGGATTGTTGATCGACTCGGCGGGCGAGCTGCACGCTTTAGCTTACCGACACTTGCACCATCAACGCCATGATCACCGATTTTCGACATCTCAATCATACCGTTTCACCAGCAGCCTCTGAGCTAAGCGAAGCCTGGCAGCGGAGTCTGAGCCGGTTGGGTGACTACACCGCTATCATAGTACGTGCTTTGAGTCTACGTCCGCAAAACGCAACCTTATACCGCCAAACTGAGCGTCATATCCTGGTGCGCTTAACTTTACCTACTGAGCATGTCATCTTACGCATCTCCCCGGAAGACGATCTGGCGGCACATACCACATTTTTACGCGGCCTGGCGTTGAGCAGTGTTCCCGGCGCACAGATCATCCAGCGCGATCTGAGTAAGACATTCGTACCGTTTGCGTATACGCTTGAAAGTTTCGTCACCGGACAAACAGCAGCCGAGTTACACGATGAGCACCTCCTGTACGGCATTGCTCGTCAGGCAGGGCGGGCACTACGGCGATTACACCGTCAAACGATGCCCGGCGCCGGACGCCCAACAAGCAATGGCCGCTGGCCACGGTTGAGCTGGCGACATGTGTTAATCGCTATCGGGCAGCGTCTGGCCGGTTTACCAACCCCACAACTCATCTTCAGTGCGGAAGAGGTTGCAATGCTGCAAACCATTCTTCAAGACCCACGAATCGACTGTGCGATGCCAGTACTGATGCATGGAAACTTCGGCCCACAGGCAGTACGATGTACGGTTGGTGGTCAACACGTCCATCTGGAAGCGCTGGAAGAACCGGGATGGTTCATCAGTGGTGACGGTTTATTCGATCTTGCGTTTGGGATGCGAGCACACTTGCCGGCAGCCTGGCGTGAAGGACTGTACGAAGGATATTGCAGTGCCGGCATCCTCGATCCGGCAGAGACTGAACGGTTACACCTGTTACACCTGTTAAGTTGTGCGTGGAGTGCCTGCGATCGCTATGCGCACGGATTGCCGCATGAGCAGGATGTGGAAGAAGTACGGCGCATATTGGCGAGCGTGGCATCTGGTTGACAACGTTTCGTCGTTCAGATCGAGGATGAAACATCAGCCGGCGCAATGTACAAATACTAGCCGAGACAGCGGGTAAACTGCTCCCTCCGCAATAGTACGATGTGCACGGGATAGACCTGTAGGGGCAAGGCACCACCTTGCCCCTTGTCCAAATGTTTTATCGGTGTCAGGCTGGTTGCGAGTCGTGTTGTACTCAGGAACGTTTTATCCATCGGTTCTGAGTAGACACCCTCTCACTCTAATGTACGCAGATACGCCATCAAATCAGCCATCTGCTCATTGGTGAGCGGCGTAGGTGGCATATAACCAATACTGCCTGATCCACCAGTTCTAATCCATTCAGCAATATTCGCTTCACTACGCTCTTTCCCATTCGGCAATAGCCCCTGATAGTCTACCCCATCAGGCAACTTTGGCCCCTCGATACTGAACAACCCGGCCAGACCTGGGCCAAGCAGGGTATTTGTTGAAGTAGAATGACAACCAGCACACGAAGCGAATACAGTCTTACCACGATTGGGATCACCTTTCGCCGAGAGCGACGTATCAGCAAGTGCTGGTGGCAATTCAGTATTAGCCACACTAGCCGCTGCCGAAGAATTGCTTAATGCAACAACTTGATGGGCTGCGTTTCCCTGATCAGTAGTGGCAGGTTGGCTGATTGCAGCCACTGCCTGGTTGTTAGTGTCGGAACTGGTTGAAGACGTGTGAGTGGTGCTAGCACACGCCGCAAGAATGGTTGATAGAATCAACACATACATCCAGTAAAGCACTTTTTGCATGGTCTTCTCTCCTGTGAGTAGATAACGTCTAACACTGACGGAGTCGTTACCAATACCAGAATTTGTCAATGCCCGAGTCGCTTCACCAGGTTCGATCTAACAGCATCTCTTTCCAGGCTTTTCGGCGCTTTCAGATTTTGGTCGTGTTTGCCACGGATGTCGTTCACACCCGCATGACGGTCCTCGATCCACGCAGTCCCAGGGTGCGCGAGCCGCTGATCCAGGTTGTGTGGTCATTCTGGATAAGGACTACCCGTCAATGGTCAGGGTGAGTAAAACCTGCCCTTCCTATGCGCAATCACGGTCATCAGTGGTGAGATGATAGGGAAACGGTCGCAGAGCACATTAGAACGAGAAGCTGCACGTGCCATGCCTGATGCTCTGTAGATAGGTTAAGAACCCGACACTACTACGCTCGTTTCGCTTTCCGCTCCCCGTTCCTCTCACCTGGAAAGGGTGAAAACTCCGCACAGCCCTCATCGCTTTCCTTACCCCTGGTGTATTAAGATATAAGTAGTATAGTTTGTCGATCTATGATCGGGAAGATCCAAAGAAATCAACATCGTGATCTGAACGGATCGATCCAGGCATATTTCTTATCGCTTTCGTGTATACAATCTTCCACGTTACGAATAATTTTTCCACTCAGCAAAACAGAAACGACAGCTCTGCATGGATACTGTGCTATCGTGGACTAGGCATGGAGCCGTTTAGATGAAGAATGAAACATTCTGCCTGTCAGGTATCGCTCATGACAGAGGGCCATGCACAAACATCCTGCCTGTTACCGCATCAGTTGAGACGGAACCTCGAAGCTCTGTGATGGTAGGGACCTCCTACAAGGATGCGTTATCGCAACGACGACGTAGTGGCAAAGTGTCGGCAATTATGCCCGTCACGGTGGGCTGACGCTGCGCACGGTTATCGCCTATCGTCTCTATCCAAACCCAAACCGCTCCCATAAAGGGAGCGGAAGGGAACGTTGGCACAAACAACTATCGGCAAGGGAACGTCAATCACTCCCTCAGACCTGGGTTACGAGTGCTGCGCAGCGAGTGTTGACCGTGGGTAAGTGGTTGGATCGGGGGTTACTGTAGGTTCGGGGATAGGGCCGGTATCAGTCCAACCCTGGCTCTCGAGAGTCATCGGCACTTCGGCAATCACCATATCGTGGTTACAAACAATCTGGCAAGCAAGACGATACTGACCAAGCAGACCACGTTCGTTCAATTTGGCATATTCAGCAGCAGTCATCTCTTCAGGCTCACCTTCGGCGAACACAACCCGACAGGTAGTACAGCGGGCATTCCCACCGCAACGATGCCCGATCGCGATCCCGGCTTGCTCGATGGCCAGCACCAGCCTGGTCCCAGCCTCAACATTCACTGAACGCTCACCAATGGTGATTACAGGCATAATCCCTCCATCACAATGTCTTCTTACAATAGGAGTATATTTTCAAACTACCATCAAAAGAGTATCTCGTCAACGAGCTATAACCGTAGTCAGAGCTTTTCCGCGTTCGCAGTACCCGTGCTGCAAAGCGTTTCTAGCCTCTTTACCCTACCTCAATCCCTTTCCGCCACCGGTGCGGAAGAGGAAGGAGCGATGAAGGTAGTTTGGGCATACGCCCTGATAGTGTTTCTTGAGACGCAGTTGAGTTCTAGCACTGCAACCTCAGAACGTGAACCAGAAGAGGAGGGTTCATCATGCCAGAAAACTCAAAGAACCTCATCGAAGACCTGAATTTCTGAGCGCCTGTTAAAACCACGAGTTTCTAATCAGGCTCTTAGAATCGGTGAAGAAGCGCAACAGATTCTAGACGTTCCTCAGAGTACGCCGTGCGGCTTCAGGCTGGTAAACCAAACTATTACGATGTTTCGATACTGGTGAGACAAATAGTCGGCTATTGAACTATCAGACCACTACCACCGATCACCTCACCGATCTCCCAGATCGGCTGCCCAACCGCAGCGCATAGCGCTTGCAACGTGTTGGCAGCAATGGGCGGTGCAACGATCAGCAATCCGCCTGACGTTTGCGGGTCGGCCAGCAGCAGTTGATAGACAGGGGGAAGATTAGGAGCAAAGGTGGTAAACGAAGCGGCAAATTCAAGATTACGTCGTAAACCACCGGGGGTCATGCCGGCTTCGGCATAGGCAAGTGCACCGGGGAGAGCTGGCACAGCACCGGCATCAATAATCAGGGATACGTTACTTTGACGGGCAATCTCACCGGCATGACCGAGCAGACCATAGCCGGTCACATCGGTAGCGGCATGAATTTCGACCTGTTCCATTAGTTCGGCAACACGCCGGTTGAGAGTCACCATGCTCTCGATAGCGCCTTTGAGATCAGCTTCGTTAACCGCATCACGCTTAGCGGCAGTCGTAATGATACCGGTGCCAAGCGGCTTGCTGAGCAACACCCGATCACCGGATCGCGCTCCGGCTTTCGTCACAATGCGCCGTGGATCGATGAGACCGGTCACACACAAGCCATACTTTGGTTCACGGTCGGTCACCGTATGACCTCCAACCACGACCGCGCCGGCTTCAGTGGCTTTATCGATACCGCCCTGCAGAATGGCCGAGATGATCGATTGATCGAGGTTATCGGGAAACGCTGCAATAGCTAGCGCGAGAATCGGTTTCCCCCCCATGGCATACACATCGCTGAGCGCGTTAGCCGCAGCGATAGCGCCATAGGTGTATGGATCATCGACAATCGGCGGGAAGAAGTCAACCGTTTGCACAAGCGCCGTGTCGCTATTCAGTTGGTAGACGGCGGCATCATCGCTTTCGGACAAGCCGACTAACACCTGCGGGTGAGCAGGTGTGCGAAGCGTAGCCAGCACTGAAGCAAGGGCGCCCGGCCCCAACTTTGCTGCTCAGCCAGCGCATGATGCCAGGGTTGTCAATCGAATTTGTTCGCGTTTGTCCATTGTTGATGCTCCGGAGAAAACGATTGTCGGTTGATATGGTCATTATAAACTATCTCAATTATGCCTGTGCGCACCCAAATAGCGATTTCAAAGGTCCTGGCTTTCGCGGTTACGTTAATGAACATTATGTACACTTACAGCGCTCTCAGAGCATAATCAAAAACCTAAGCTTGGGATCAGGCTCTTAGAGCTACACCGTTTTTTCTGGAAATGTACACCGCTAATCTGAGTCTTACAGTAGACAGGTGAAACCAACGCTTTGCTTATCCGGCGGTTTTCAGCTTCGGGCTGCCTTTCGTGATCAGATGAGATGTAACAGCGGAAAACCCCGACAAACCCCACGCATCCACTGCCAATGATCTCCGCCTCCCGCAGTCACCTGGGTGCGCGGGCCTCCGGCCCGCGGCGCGAAAAGAGAACGAGAGGATGGCGAGAAAGAAGGAATAACCCCCTGATTGCACCCTCACTCCTTCCCGCCCTTAGCGGGTACGGAAGGGTCATAGCGGATTGGTGAAGGGGAAACGTTTTAACGCCTGTATGTCACCTGGGTGCGCGGGCCGCCAGCCCGCTGCGCGGCAAGAGCACGCGAGGATGGCAAGCAAGAAGGAATAGACCTCTGATTACACCCTCACTCCTTCCCGCCCTTAGCGGGTACGGAAGGGTCATAGCGGATTGGTGAAGGGGAAACGTTTTAACGCCTGTATGTCACCTGGGTGCGCGGGCCGCCAGCCCGCGGCGCGGCAAGAGCACGCGAGGATGGCAAGCAAGAAGGAATAGACCTCTGATTGCCCCCTCACTCCTCCCCCCCCTTCACGGGCACGGAAGGGTCATAGCGGATTGGTGAAGGGGGAACGTTTTAACGCCTGTATGTCACCTGGGTGCGCGGGCCTCTGGCCCGCGGCGCGGCAAGAGCACGCGAGGATGGCAAGCAAGAAGGAATAGACCTCTGATTACACCCTCACTCCTCCCCCCCCTTCACGGGCACGGAAGGGTCATAGCGGATTGGTGAAGGGGGAACCCACGCAATCAACTAGGTGCACGGGGCAACCTCGCGATCAGCGCATCTACCCGTACATGAAGGTAAGAGGTAAAACCCCGCTCCTACCGTTCGCTGAAGAGCATGAGCGGCTCAATAACGAGAGACCTGACCGTTAGAACAGGAAGTCACCTCTTCTGCACACTGCTGCGTTCGTTTCGGTTTCCTCGCTTGGCGAGGCGATCACCTTACCGTGCGGCTATTGAGCGTCGGTTGCTTGACACGCCGATGGGATAGCGCGTAAGCGATTCCTTCCTGCAATGTTGCTTTGGTCACAATCCCCCGAAGATCAGCACCGAGATACACGATCGTCTGCGCGATTTCTGGGCGAATACCGGTCAACACCACTTGCGCACCAAGCATACCTGCTGCCTGAGCAGTACGCAGCAGCGCACTGGCAACCTGCGTGTCAACGACCTTCACCCCAGTAATATCAATAATGGCAATCGTCGCCTGATACTGAGCAACGCCGGTCAACAAGGTCTCCATGATGCGCTGAGCGCGGCTGGTATCAATCGCACCGATCAACGGCATTGCGACCACACCATCGGCAATCGGTAACAGAGGTGTACTCAATTCGTGCAAAATCGCTTGCTGCGCCTCAATGATCTGTTCCTGTAATGCAATGGTCTGGCGCTCACGCTCGGCCTGGCGTTGTTCGGTAATGTCGCGAATCATTATAAGCACATCATCTCCGCTGAACGTCATCCGCGCTTCGTAATCGCGCATCTGACCATCTATCTGCATCTGATACTCATAACGTTGCAAGGTACCGGTGCGTTTCAGCTCTGCCAGATGATGAGCTGTCAAGTTGGCTAGCTCTGGCGGCAGCACTTCGGTGAAATGGCGATTGAAAAAATACTCCGGTGGAACTGCTGGGTTAATCTCGTTTGAATGGTAATCTCGAAAAACCCCATCCTGCGATAGGAGAAAAATGAGATCAGGCAGCGCCTGTAAGAGCGACCGGTGACGCTGCTCGCTGGCGCGGAGTTGCTCTTCAGACTTCAATTGCTCAGTTACGTCGTGGTTTATAATTCCATAGCCAATGATCTGTCCCTGCTGATCGCGCAATACTGGAATAGACACATAGGCTGTGATGATTGAACCGTTATCGTGCATATAGCGCAATCTGGCATAGGTATCATGGCCGGCTGCTACCTGGCGGATGAGCACTTCAAGCTGATCACGGTCATCGGGATGGATTAAGGAAGGCCAGGATTGCCCAATCAGTTCACGATAGCCCAACATTGCGACAAATGCTGGGTTGGCATAGCTAATTTTCAACTGGCGATCAAGCAGACCGATCCCATCAGGTGCATTCTCGACGAGCAATTGAAGCGTTCGCCGCTCTTGCTCTTGCTGCCGTTGTTCAGTAATATCCTCGTAGAATCCCAATACTCCCACCACCTGATTATGACGCACCAACGGTAATTTACCGGTGCGTAGCCAGATGGTACTGCCATCACCACGAGTGAGTATCTCTTCAATATTCAGTTTTGGACCAGATGCCATCACCGAACGATCGCTTGCCTGATAATCGAGCGCTCTCTTCTGCCATGGCAGGTCGAAATCGGTCTTACCAATGATCTCTTTGAATGTGCTCAGACCGGCATCAGCCAAAACACGACGGTTACAACCGAGAAAGCGCGACTCTTTATCCTTCCAAAAGATACCTATCGGGAGATTGTCAATAACGTTATGCAACATCTCACGCTGTTCATACAACTCCTGACGTAAGCGGTGAAGAGCGGAAATATCTTGACCGATTGAGGTAAAGCCGGTCACTGTACTATACTCATCGTAGTGAACGACGACTGACCACAGGAATGAAAAAACGGTTCCATCGCGATGCAATACACGATTTTCGATCTCTACCGAACGCTGGTGTGCGGTGATCGCTTCAACCATGATCTGCTGCAAGCGCTCTCGATCATCGGGATAGGTGAAATCGAGTACCGACTTACCAATACACTCCTCTGGGGAGTATCCGAAATAGCGCTGCGTAGCAGGATTAGCAAAGGTAATGACTCCTTGATCATCGGATTCGGTAAGAACGAACCCGGTATATGACAGAACTGTATAAAAGCGTTCGATCTGACGAGGGGTAAATTCAGGTGGTGTTACAGATATACTCATCGGCTAGCCTCCAAAGCTGGCTCATGATGTCAAATCAAAAGTCCTGCCTTTACAGGCAGGACTTTTGATACTGTCAATATCTATACTTCCAGGGTACTGAATCGTGATAGGAAGTCTAATTCGGGGAAAGATAAAGGTGAAGATTGACAATTCTGGAGATAGCATGACACTGTAACTCTAACTTTAGCAGGTTTTTATCTGTAATTACACTAGTCTATCACCGTATATTGGCGTCTCTATCATATATGATACACGAGCCTAACGCTCTTGTCAACCAAATTTTTACCAGATGTAGGGGTTTTCAACGTTTTCATCCGGCCCATGGGATACGGTGGAAGCACGACCAGGAACGAAACGATCCTTGCGACACATTCAGCGAGTGTCTGTACGTTCTCTTTCACGTTGCTCCCAAGGGAATAACGCTACTCACCGATGATGCACACCACCAGGCGATAGTTATGCCCCTTTGTCTCCTTTGGTGGAAGAGAAAAGTGGCAAAGGAGTGGTGAGGGATTAACCCGCCCCCTTCTTTTCCCCTGGTGGGAAAGGAAGAGGGCGGGGGTTGGTGAGGGAGCTTTCATGTCGTCAACACGTCGTGCCGATATAACAGGCAATAGTTTCGCTCTTGTGCTTAGAACACAGGTGACAAACCTGCGCTCCGATGGAACATAAGCACGTCTCCCAGGCTCTTATCAATCATCGATGAACGAAGGTGTTGATCACACGTTAAGACTGTTTACGTCGTCACTTTTGAGACGAATCCCTCATCAAAACCGGGGATGACTATCTAGTTGTTGCACCAGTGCCTCGAACAGATCGCTCTCGGTGATAATACCGATAACGCGGTTCTGGTCATCGACAACAGGTAAACCGCCGATCTTATTCTCAATCATCAGTAAGGCAGCCTCGCGCAAACTAGTTTCTGGTGTAACCGCAATTGGGTTTTCAGTCATCACTTCGTACACTTTTACATTCCGTAGAGCCTGGGCAATATCGACCGGATCAAGGCCGGCGACACGCATAATATCGGCGCCGCGGATGTCGCCCTGGGTGATTATACCGCGCAATTCACCGGTATCGACAACGACCGGTAGCCGTCTGATGTCGTGCTCACGCATCAGCGCCAGTGCGTCACTAAGCGGCGCAGCAAGATTGATCGTGATCGCCGGTGTGCGCATCCAAAAGCGGATCTCCTGTTCGGCCGGAATGTCCGGTTTGGTTTTGTTTGCCATGGTGCGCCTCCTTGCGCTTACTGAACGACGTCTCTGGTAACGATGATTTTAGCATAATAACAGCCTGTTTGTAGGGTATCACTTGCCCTCGTGTAGTAGTAATCTGTCAACCAGATGTGTGGAAATCCTTTAGAGCATGATCAAAAACTTGGGTTTTTGATGAGGTTCGACGCTACCCTCACCTTACCCTCCCCGGCCCCCTTCCGCCTAAATCACCCCGCTCCCGCGCTGCGGGAGCGGGGCTGGAGGTGAGGGCTACCCTCACCTTCCCCCCGGCCCCCGTCCCTTCCTCCACAGGGCGAGATGCGCACACGCTGGTAATGGAGTATACCGATGGCCGAATGGCAGACGTGCTACCCCTTTCCTCAGAGACACAGCGCGGCCGTGTTCCCCGACGCTACCGTGCCTCCGGATCATCACGTCAGGGCTATGTAGGTTCACAGCAGCGCTGTGCCCCCAGCGGTTTCGCCCTCGGCCCCGTGTAGAAGGTGGTACAATACCTATCGTCGGCAGAAGGGAGGAAGGTTGTGCGCTGGTTATTGCTGTGCTGGGGAGCACTGAGTTGGTTGGTGGCCTGTGCCGCACTGCCGCCAACGACCGCTATACCCACACCATCGACAGTGTCGTTATCAATACCATTGGCGCTGGCACCCGTACCGACAGGAACTGCAACACCGGTAAGCATATCGTTGCCGCTGGTTGGCACTACGGATACGGCATCGGCTCAAGTGCCGCCATTGCTGCCGTACCGTGTGGTGGCAAGCTATCCACATGACTCGCGAGCATGGACACAGGGTCTCATCGTTGCCAGGCCGGGTCGGCTCTTTGAAGGCACTGGCGATTACGCCAATTCCTCCCTCCGTGAAGTGGAGACAGAAACCGGTCGGATATTACGCCAGGTCGATCTCGGCGATCCGACACTCTACGGTGAAGGTATTGCTCAAATTGGTGACCGTATATTTCAATTGACCTGGCAGAATCGGATTGGCTTGATCTACGATGCAGCAACGTTCAATCGAATCGGTTCATTTACATATCCAACACCACCCGCTACCATGCCCCGTGAAGGATGGGGATTGACCTACGACGGTACATATCTGATAATGAGTGATGGCACAGCAACACTCTATTTTATCGATCCGGAGCAAACTGTTACCAGCGGCCAACTGGCTGTTGCGCATACTATAACCGTAAAAATTGGCGATCAACCACGAGATCGGTTGAACGAACTGGAATATATCAACGGCGCCATTTTCGCTAACGTCTGGTACAGCGACCAGATTGTGCGCATCGATCCAGTCAGCGGTCAGGTCACCGGAATTCTTGATCTGAGTGGTCTGCTGTCGCCAGCGGAACGTGCTGCTGCCGATGTCCTCAACGGTATTGCTTACGATCCAGCAAGCGGGCTGATCTTTGTAACCGGTAAATACTGGCCACGCCTGTTTGCCATCACGCTCGAACAAACCGTCTATTTACCACTGATCTCCACAACGGCAGATCAGTAGTTCAACCATTCGTATTGCCCAACAGGGCATTATCAGACAGGAGTCTTCTAATGACAACAGCAAGTGGCCTTCAGTATGTCGAAGTGCAGGCAGGTGATGGTGAACAGCCACAGCCTGGTTCCGTGGTAGCCGTTCACTATCGTGGTATGCTGGCCGATGGCAGCGTCTTCGATAGTTCCTTTGAGCGGGGTGAGCCGATCCGCTTTCCACTCGGCGTTGGGATGGTCATTCCTGGTTGGGATGAAGGGATCGGACTGATGCGGGTTGGCGGGAAGGCGCGCCTGATCATTCCGCCGCACCTCGCCTATGGCGAGATGGGGTATCCTCCGGTAATTCCACCTAACGCCACTCTAACCTTTGATGTCGAGCTGGTTGAGGTGTTGCCGGGGCCACCCGAAGCCCCGCAAGACATCCCCGCTGATCGCTATATCACCAGTGCCAGTGGTTTGCAATACGCCGATCTAACGGTGGGTGAAGGCGCCACTGCAATTGCCGGTCGTACTGTGACAGTACACTATACCGGTTGGCTTACTGATGGTAGCATGTTCGACAGCTCGCTGAGCAGGGGCGAGCCGTTTGTCTTCCCACTCGGCGCGGGCCGGGTCATTCGCGGTTGGGATGAAGGTGTCGCCGGCATGCGGGTTGGTGGACGGCGACAGTTGATTATTCCGGCAGCGTTGGCTTACGGCAATCGCGGTGCAGGCGGTATCATTCCACCAGGAGCCACCCTGATCTTTGAAGTAGAGCTATTGGAGGTACACTGATGCGGATCGAAGCCATCGAATTGCGACGGATCAGGCTACCCTACCGGACGCCATTCGAGACGAGTGGCTGGCGCGAAGAGGCCAATCACTCTATTATCGTGACCCTGCACAGCGAAGGTGCAATCGGTTGGGGGGAAGCACCGGTTGGCACCGGGCCGTGGTACAACGAAGAGACACAGGCGACAGCCTGGGAGATGATGCGTGAGATTCTGGCCCCGATGATATTGGGCCGTGATCTGAGCCGACCTGAAGAGGTTGATACCATCTTTGCCCGCGTGCGCGGGAATCGAATGGCGCGGGCCGGTCTGGAGTTTGCTGCATGGGACCTATTCGGGCGAGCGTATGGCAAGAGCCTGAGCGCAATGCTCGGCGGTACCCGACAACAGGTCGAAGTCGGGGTCAGCGTTGGCATTCAAGAGTCAATTGAAGCCCTCCTTGAAGTCGTTGACGGCTACGTAAAAGCCGGTTATCAGCGAGTAAAACTTAAAATCAAACCGGGGTGGGATGTCGAGCCGACTCGTGCCGTGCGTGAACAATGGCCTGATTTGCGGCTACAAGTTGATGCTAATAGCATCTACACCCTCGATCAAGCCGATCAACTGGCCTTACTCGACGACTTCGATCTGCTTTTGATCGAACAACCACTGGCCCACGATGACATTATCGACCACGCTAAATTACAACGGCTTCTACGCACACCCATCTGCCTTGATGAGAGCATCGTCTCACCTGAACATGCCCGTTGGGCCATCGAGTTAGGAGCTTGCGGGGTCATTAATATCAAACCATCGCGAGTAGGCGGTTTCACGGCAGCCCGGCGGATTCACGACCTGGCCCAGGCAGCCGGTATCCCCGTCTGGTGCGGTGGAATGCTCGAAACCGGTATTGGCCGGGCAGCCAACGTTGGGCTAGCCAGCCTGCCCAATTTCAGCCTGCCTGGTGACATCAGCGCCAATGACCGCTATTTTACGCAAGACATCGTAACCAACCCTTTCACGCTCAATCCCGACAGTACGCTTAGCGTGCCAACTGGGCCGGGCAGCGGGGCTGAGGTCGATCTCGACCGCTTGCAGGCAGTAACGACCGATTATGTAATGTTGCGGGCGTAGATGGGTGACTCGGCCTTTCTCTTAATATCGGCAGGGGCGGGTTTGAAACCCGCTCCTGTGTGGATGTAATGGTTCTCATCCAAGAAATCCTTTCGTGATCGCAAGGCAAGATGATCTCAACCGCATCGAACAATGATCAAACAACACTCAATTCAATGGATTGTAAGCGGGATTGTTGCGCTAACCGTGTTTGGCCTGCTGCTCTTCCTTGTCAATAGCAACTGGCGCAGTCTGACCACGACGGCGACCCCAGTGCCTGAAGAACCCTGGCCCATGCTTCCCCCAACCTTTACCCCTCTACCGCCAACGGTAGCTCCGGCAGCACCGACGCTCATTCCTCTACCTGATCTACGCCGGGTCGATCCGGCAATTGAGCTGGCAATCAAGTTTCCGGTAACAACAGTAACCACGGTTCGCGGAGCGCAGAGCTTCTTCGGTCGTGACGAGATTACACTCAAAGTCACAGCGGAAGTCCGCTTGGCAGTTGATCTGAGCCGGGCTGAAATCCGACGTGATGGCAATACGCTGCTGATCCGGTTGCCACGAGCAACAATTTCCGGCGAACCCAATCCGATTGAAATCGAGGTAATTGGTGAGTCACGACGTTGGATTGGTTCACAGATTACAGCCGCTCAAAATCAGGCATTAGCCCAAGCCCGCGCCGAGATTCGACAGCGGGTTGCTAATGATCAGGAATTGATCAGTATCGCCAGTGAAGTTGCTTATCGTCGGCTCGAACGCTGGCTAATCGACGATCTTGGCTTCAGTCGGGTAACCATCGAGCCAATTATTCCCTGATAATGGCAAATCTGAACCACATAGCTTCTTTCTACTCGCCCTTGCAATGCCCACTTTCTGAGCAATGGTGAATGAACGCAACGAGATAAGCAGTAGCAGAATGGTGCAGACCGGCGCAAAGCCCATACTATTGACCTGAAAAACGGAGGAATGTGTGCAAACGCTGAAACTTATCTGGAATGGTCTGGCCGTTGCTGCCGTCCTCTTCATGGTTTGGAGCGTCGTACAAGCCTTTCAAAAAATGTCAACCCCTCCACCAGCTCCGACCACTACTGTGGAGACACAGATCATCGAGGCCGTGCGGCGAATCAACAAACAGATTTTCATCGAGCACTACGCAGGGGTGGAAGTACGTCATCTCGACGCACCGGGTGGTTGGGCAGCCTTCCTGCGCAACCTCGGTGTACGTCAGGAGTTTCTGGTTCTGATCCGGGGTCGGGTACCGGCGGGTATCGATCTAAGCCAACTGCGCTCTGAAGACATTTGGGTCAGCAGTGATGGTCGGCGGGTACAAATTACTCTGCCACCGCCACAAGTCTTCACCGAGCAGGTGTCGCTCGATCTGGCGAACAGTCGCGTGATTGAAAATACCGACTTCTGCCCTGGTTTCATCTGTCCGCGCACAAACCTTGAGAGCTTTTTTCAAGCGGTCGATGCGGAGGCGAAAGCGGCATTAGTCCAGGCTGCAATTGAGGCTGGCATTCTTTCTCAGGCCGCCCGTGACGCAGAGGCCTACTACACCCAGTTGCTCAATAGTCTGGGTATTGCTGAAGTGCGGGTGATTGTGCGCGGGTATGGTGGGGGGTAGTTCGAGAGATCACGCTCAACTTCACTATAAGTATACTGAGGACAACAAACGCTTGGTGGGAAGTGACCAAATGATCGCTTTATGTTCTCAGTTTATTAACATTCAGGAAATCCTCTACTTCATTGAAAGCGTTGAAGAACAATGGCGTCCCGGCAAATGAGAGCGGTGAGACGGGGCCAATCGTCATGAATGAGTACTCTCTGCTGCCAGTATCAAACGATGAATGGGGATCTCTGAATAATTGGTAAAGGTCAAGAGCTTTACTGCGTCCGCCCACTAACTCACTCAATGCCTTGAATTCAGCCCCCATACCTAAACCAAAACCGAAGAAAAAGATGCGTAATTGCTCCAGGATTTCGCGATGCAGGCTAGAGAGGGTTTGACTGATGAACATCCACCCAACACCATATTTACGTGTAGTACGGGTGGCATCGATCAGGATGCTCCGAATAGCGCGTTGCTCATCACTGCCTGGATCATCGCGGGGCGCAAGACGATGGGCCTCGTCCATTAATACCAGCGTGTTAAGACTGCGGTTTTGTTTGTAGGCATATTCTGCTGCCGTGCGAATACCTTCCAACAAGCGTTTGATCACGAGCGCCTGAATTGTCTCATTCCAAAACAATTGTGTAGGTAGCGGTTGAGGTTGAGGTTGGTCATTATCAAACAGAGGGAGGGATGTTGCTCTCTTACTGTTCGTTTGAGTTACCTGTTCCGTTGACAAGTCGATAACGATAAGAGATCGTTTTTCCTGATTCGGACTAAATAAACCAGTCAATAAGCTTTCTACCTTTTTTCGTGTTCCATTCTGATCTTCACGAAAAAGCTGTGTTATCGGAAGCCAAACAGTTTGGTAGAGATCGTTCTGATTCGTTTCAGCCATTTGTTGACGGACTCGTTCTCTAGCTTCCTTGGAACCATAAATTCGTACCAAAATACGCTCTTCTTTTAAATGGTTCCAGGTCTTGTCGAAACTGTCTCTATGATGCAAATCGGCAAGCTTGATACCATCCTTCTGTAACTGCTCGCTAATAGCTTCTGCTGCTTGGCGCTGGTTTTCGCCAGCCTTCACACCGAGACGTTGGAAGAAACCAGACTCTGAAAGAATGTGCTCAAACAGATCCCACCTATCTAACACTAAATCTCTCACACCATAAACCTTTGTCGGTTTTCTCAGGCTATCTAATACTCGCTTTATCGGCAGGCGAAATACTCCTGGTACCGTTTCACCTCTAACTTCTTTAGCGAATTCCCCTTGCGGGTCGATGACCAAAATCCCCATCTGCGGATGGCGAGCGTAGGCAAGCAGGATCATCTTCGCGAGAACCGACTTCCCGGAGCCGGTCTTGCCAAAGATGCCCAGATGGTACGCTTCACCAGCACCCTGCTGGCCGGTATCGAAATGTTTGAACCACAATGGCAATAGCGGTTTTGAACCATAGATGTGCCCCAGATAGAAAAGCTGATCGCGGTATGGAGAGAGTAATTCAGATAAGACGCTATCGTTAGCCAGATAAATTGGTGTGCCGGTAGCCGGAACGGTACCCAGTATACTGGGACGATATCCATTGGGACCGGCTGCAAATACCGCACTAATCGTCATATCGCCACGGTGGGTATCCTGACGCTCGCTAATTGTGTCTACACGTCCATGCTGACGGATCAGGCTGCGCATAGTGGGGTCTTCATGCCAAACATTGCGCATGCTCACCTCTGTGATCTGCCCTAGAGCGTAGTGCGAGCAATTGTCCTGATAATAACGAAAGAGCGCCAGTTCTCCGACCAACTTTTTGTTGACAGCTCCCGCCAAAATATCGAGTGCCACTTCGTTGGTAGAGGAAGGTGATCCAATGACACCAATTCGTTCGGCCGCATCGACCAATTGATCTAGGTGCTTTGACATCGTTACACTCCTGACTCAGTGCGATAACCATGCAGACCGAGAAAAACATCGGAAATGTTTCCCTGGTACGTCTCAGCGATATGCTGAGAGGTCACCTGCCGAAACGTAGGGATCGCCTTTGGCAGGTGCTTTACCATGCGATCAGCGAGATAGAGGGGGAACGGTTCCATCACTGACGGTGTACCGCATTGGTGGCGGACTCCGTGCAATACCATTGCCAATCGTGATGAGTTTTGGGCAATTGCGCTACTCATTTCTAAGCGAAGGGCTGGGAGCCAGGGGTAGGGTCGATAGTACACCACCTGAATCTCGTTGAGAGCGGCAATAATCTGGCTCGCCAGTTCCTCAACAGTTCGATAACCAGTAGAGGTAAGTGGTGTAATATTCAAATGCCAGGGCTCAGATGGTTGCTGCAATACCCTGGGCTTCGTATATTCTCCTGGCTCTAGAAGAAAACTTAGTAGGCCCCGATCATCGTGTGAGTCGGGCCAGCCCATGACCTGCCCAATCTCGCGCCTTGTTGTGTACTTAGGCACTGCCAACCAGCAACGATCACTACGATTTGAAGTGAGTACCGTCAAGTATGCTTCTAGCATCGAGGATGCTTGTTTGAGAAATTGAGCAGTTGTTCGCAGATGTGCAACTTCCTGGCTTTTATTCAATGCCTGATTAAAGTAGATGAGAGGTGTTGTGAGCGAACCATCGAGAAAAACGATCTCGTGTGGTGCATGTAGTGCCAATTCTAGCTCCATCCCAATCATTACAGCACGCAGAATGGTACCCGTTTCGGCTTCATGCACCTCTGTCTCTACCCAAACCTGATGACGGGGTTCAGGCCAGTGACGTGTTTCGGAAGGTGGTGTCAAACCCTCGACCGCTACTGCGGCTGCGGCAACCAGATCGCTGGCCAATAATCGTTCTATCGCACATGATCCGTCTATTCCGCACGTCGTAGGAACCGGCACGTAGGGCATTTCGGAGTCACGACGAAGCATGCCAGTGCGTTTCAACTCTTCCCGCCATTCTGCCCGATGTGCACGCACCTGTTCAAAATCATGCAGTAACTTCTGGCTAAGATTCTCAGTACGTTTGAGAATCTCATCTATCAGTGCAGATGGTAGTTCGCCGAAAGGACGTTCTGCCGACTCCGTCATAGTATTACCTCGGCTACCTTGTCTTGCCCGATACGTAAGCGATTTTTTATCTCTTCGTTACGCCACTCTTTCCATTCATGCACACGCTCAACACGCGGTAATAGCCAGCGTTCTCTCCACCATGCCACGAGATCAGAGAATGGCAGGTTGCGATAAACTGGCGTGGTATCGCGTCCTTCCATATATGCTTCCAGGTTATCTATGAGACGGAACAGAAATACTTCGCGCTTTATCCCGTGGCGAAGGAATTCAGCCGAGAAGCCTAATCGTTCGAGTGCGCGTACCATTGTTTGCCATTTCCGGCGCGGGCCAGTGCCAAAACCACCGTATGTTGAAATACCCTGGCTTTCCAAGAATTCGCGGAAGAGCGGATATAGTTCCATAAGATGGAACGTGCCATAACCCTCGGTGTATCCAAGCGATTCTGCAATCGCTACGTCCCTGTACTTAAGACGATTGTACAGGCTACTTCTTCCAAACGCACTCGTTGTCGTTAGGGCAACAAGATGAGGCGGTAAGATACGCCGTTCCATCTCGGTCATCCGTCCAACGTATTTCTGCCAGTACCGCTGACGAACCTCATTTGATGCCGCAACCAAAGCAACCAGCTTGCCACCAAGGAGATAATCATACGGTGGCACTGCCCCCAACGTTTGAATGTCCATCGTCTGGTTCACTAACTCTGTCTTCCTGCCAGGTGGATACTGAAAGAGACGATCGCGAGCCGGAAAGCTCAGCGGTGGTGACTGCAATGCTAGTAGGCCAATAAGTTTGTTGTTCGCTTGATCGATGAGTAAAAACCGTAAGCGGCGACCATACCCTTTCGAGAATGGCAGCGACCAGAGCAAGCGGGCCACCCGAAAGAGGTCTCGGTGTTGTCTGGTTGTCACTTCAACTAATGCAGGATCGATCCGTTCAGGTATGATGTCGTCTCCATTGGCGAAAAAGTTCAGATACCTGGATAGGTTCCGTTCAAGCCATTCTTGCTGGGTAGCAAGTTCTAGCTGCACCGCTGGCTCGTGAATCTGTCGCATACCTGCTTTATCCAGAACAGGCATGCAAAGGCCGTTATCCTCTGTTACTAAAAAGCCAACTTCTTGCAGTTTACTCAGGACGAGTTTAGCTAATTCTACACTATTCACCATGAAATGCCTACGATGCTATAAACTTCTACATATTTCTGATTAGCATAGCCAGAACAATCCGGTATGTCAACCAATTTTCTCTTGGATCAGAGGTTTTCTACGTTTTCAGTACCTTTGCTGCGCAGTGGGTCTCCCCTCCTTCCACCTCAACATCCTTATCCTTATCTTATCTCATAGGTGAAGCGTGAGGGAGATTGGTAACCCGCTCACAATGATGTACTGATGCGCCAACCGGTGAGTTTTATCCACCTACTGCACAACGCGAGCCAGCGGCCCGCGATCCTAGGGAGACAACATAGGGCAGGGATTGCTGACAGCAGGAGCCGGATGTTCGTTGGTGTCGCGCCATAGTTGAACCGTTCGGTCATCGCATGGAACCCAAAGCTGAGAACTCCAAAAAGCCCCAGGTAGAAGGTCATAACGTTGAAGATGCCTAAGCAGGTGTGCGCAACACATCTGCAAGCACCACAATTGGGAGGTTGGGTACACGGTAGAATACTGGGCCATTCGTGATAAACAGCGCGCACTGCTGTGAGAGCGCAGTTGCAGCATGAAGCGCGTTGGGCGTTTTCAAACCCAATCCACGCAGGCGAGCCGCTTGCTCCCTCAGCGGTAGCGTGACCGGAATCAGGTTCACTTCCCGGGCGCTCAAAAAATCCCGAAACAGGGCTTCTCATTGCGGGTTCTGATCGCAGATCGGCTTCGTAAGTGTTTCAAGCCAGGTTAGTTCACTCCTAATAATCGCTATATTCCCATCATAAGCGGCCCGCCAGAGTGGTTCCAATAGAGTTCGATACGGCTCGATTCGCTCAATCGCGTAGATCACGGCATTTGAGTCAACATACACTCGGCCGGATAAGGGGAGAATTAGCGTTCCCATGCGTCGCGCTCACCGTGTAGGTAGGAATCAACGTCTTCAGCAGTCTGAAAGGCAAGGCGTCCCGGTGCATCAGCCAGTACTGCTATGAGTAATCGAGATGGCCTGGCAGGTGCATAGGGCAATACGACAATCACTTCCACTGCGATACCAACTGCAAGTTAGGCGTCCACGATCTCGATCTTACCACCTGGCTGAACCTGAGCAGTGAGACGTATTGCGGCCTGCATAGGTCATCCTTATCTTTTGCGCATCGTTCATTTCTTAGCATACATCCCCTGCGACTGACAATACCATGCGTATATCAGGATTCAGATTTGCTCCAAATGCCTTCTGGACAGCCGTGCTCGAATGTTGCTGCTCGTGATGATGCTGTCGTAATCGGTATTCATGGTGTATTGTCTATATTATTGCAAGCATATCCGACGCGCTATCGGTGGTCAATGCCAGGGCGGGGAGGAGAGCTTTTCAAAGCTTTCATTCTACTCAGCAGTGTTGAGGTGAGGAGAGAGGACGGGAAACGTGAACGGGAGGGGCAGGTTTCCAACGCGCCCGTACCGGCATGCTCCTGAACCGACGCGGTTTCCACCGTTACTACCGCACGATACAGGCCTCTGGCCCACGCACCCAGGTGACTTTGTGGGTCGGAAGTCATCGGCAGCAGGTGCGTGATGTTCGTCGGTGTTGCTCCATGGTATGGTATTGCGCAGTTTGGTCATCGCATCGCACCCTGAAACTGAAAACCTTGCAGGCTTCTACATACAACGTCAACATACTCTGCAATGCTCAACCATACCACACCTGTAATCGACAGTAGCAGACTAAGAACGCCTTTCCCCCCTACTCCCCTCGCCAGCGGAAAATCAAAATAAACTGATGGATCTGGTTTGCAACGAACGTGTAGGGGTAGCCAAATGGATACAGGCGCTGGCTCTGATCGTGCCAGATTTGGTACCCGCGATATTCAAGGCCGGGAATCTGGCGTAATGCCACAACAAGATCGGCATGGAGCATGTTGTGATGTTCGGGGGTTGGCTGAAGATCTTTCGCAAACACGACCAGGTGTCCATCGGGCCGCAAGACTTGCAGCGCTGAGGAAAGAATCGCGCTTAGTTCGCGGATAAACTCGTGATAGGGAAGGTTGCCCAGATCAGCCGGTGATGTGGTGAAGGGGGTTGGTTGTGGTCGCCCACGCTTCCGCCGTTCGCCGGTTTTCGGACGTGCCATCATTGCCGCATACGGCGGATCGGTTAAGATTAGGTCGAAGGGGCGTTCGTGAACTGCCGGCAAGTCGAGAAGATGCCGGGCATCGGCGACCAGGTAGGTTTGCGGTGGTATCCCTAGCTCGGCGCAGACCGCCTGGTAAATGGTTGCGTACTCCGGTGAGAGATCAATCCCAACGGCAGTGCGTTCTTCAAGAGAACTGGCGATCAAGGTACCACCTACGCCCGCAAACGGATCGAGGATGTGACCATGCCGCCGGGTGAAAAAGCGAATCAGTTCGGCCATCAGTTGCGGTGGCTTGGGTGAGGGATGTTTACGGCGCAAGTGGTGAGCCAGACTCGCGGCACCACGAGTAGGGTACGCGGTGCTGATCACCGACCGTAGGGCGTAGGTCCAGGCCCGTGCATCGAGGTCGTTGAGCCGATTGCGAGGATCGCGTTCGTTGGTCATCAGTGATCGCCAGCGATCAAAAAGGTGGCCGGCACCTGTTTGACCCTTCCTTCTCCTCGATCAGGAGAAGAAAGGGTAATGCGGAAATCGTTGTATCGCCTTATGACCGGCGGGCGGCCATTGCTTTGGCAAAACGGGCAAACAAATAGGTCGCATCGTGCGGCCCTGGCCCTGCTTCTGGATGGTACTGCACACTGAAACACTGTAAATCAGGGTAGTCAAACCCTTCCAGCGTCTGGTCGTTCAGATTGATGTGGGTCAAGAGCACACCAGCCGGTAGCGAGTCGGGGTCTACCGCAAAGCCATGGTTTTGCGAAGTAATCTCAACCCGACCGGTTGGTAAATAGCGCACCGGATGATTGGCGCCGTGGTGACCGAAGGGTAGTTTGTAGGTACGTCCACCGAGGGCTAACCCCATCAGTTGATGACCGAGACAAATGCCGAAGATCGGCAACTTCCCAAGTAAGGATCGCAACGTGGCAACAGCGTAGGTGGCCGCAGCCGGGTCACCTGGCCCATTCGAGAAGAAGATACCATCAGGGTTAAGTGCTAACGCATCTTCGGGTGGTGTTGTCGCCGGTACAACGGTCACTCGACAGCCATGATCGACCAGGCGGCGCAAAATGGTGCGCTTGAGACCAAAATCGTAGGCAACAACGTGGAAGATCAGTTCTTGTGCCGGGCCGTTCGGGTAGGGCGGAGTAAACGGAACGCTGTTGGTCGTCCAGTGGTAAGGTTCAGGACACGTCACCACCTGCGTTAAGTCTTGCCCCTCCATCGGCGGGGCAGCCCGACACTTGGCCAGTAATGTCTCAATCGAAGCACCGGTTGTCGAGATGATACCGCGCATCGCACCGGCAGTTCGGATATGGCGTGTTAACGCACGAGTATCAACATCGCTAATCGCGACGATGCCATATTCGCGCAGCAACTGAGCTAGACTGCCGCGGGCGCGCCACGAGCTGTAATGTTCGCTGTAACTACGGACAATGAAACCGGCAACCTGGGGCTGGATCGACTCAGGATCGAAATCGTTGACACCAGTATTCCCAATGTGTGGCGCGGTCATCGTTACCAGTTGACCACAATACGAGGGATCGGTCAATATCTCTTGATAGCCGGTCATGCCGGTGTGAAAGACCACTTCGCCAACCCGCTCGCCCGGTGCACCGAAGGAGCGACCGGGAAAGACCCGACCATCTTCTAGAACAAGTACTGCATCCATCGTTTGTTGAACTCTCATGGCGGGCACAGACCGATTGCTGTCGCCCTTCAAACTATTTTGTGTATTGTAACATAGAAGTCACTCTATCCGTTGCGCGACCACAGTGGTTATGCCAGGAGACGACCGGACAAGGAACATCCAGACACACTCTCAGAGCCTCGCTTACCCTTCACACCACAAGGTCTGGTATGATACAGCCCTATGCACATCGTCCAACTCTACAAAGACTATCCACCGATTCAGGGTGGCATTGAAAACCATCTCCGGTTATTGAGTGAAGGCCTGGCAAACCGCGGACACCGCGTAACGGTTGTCTTTGTCGCTCCCGGACGACATGGCTGGCAGATGGAACGGAATGGGGTTACGCTGATAGCCACGCCACGATTATTCACGCTGGCCCGCGCCCCCATCAGTCTACCGCTGCTCTGGCTGATACGACGTTTACAACCTGATCTGATCCATTTTCATCACCCGTATCCGTTCGGTGACCTGGCGTTGCTGGCACTCCCAACCCCACTGGTCGTCACGTATCACAGTGATATTGTGCGTCAACGGGTTTTGGGGCGACTTACTGCACCGATTGTCGAGCAGACGCTACGACGGGCGGCCCGCATTATCACCTCCAGCCCGGCGCTGGTGGATTCATCGCGTTGGCTCGCCCGTCATCGCGAACGGGTGCGCGTGGTGCCGTTTGGGATACCGCCTATGCCTTTACCAGACTCCCGCCTGGTGACAGCACTGCGACATCGTTTCCCTCGTCCAAATGCCTTATTTGTCGGGCGGTTGCGTTACTACAAAGGGGTTGATCGCCTGATTCGCGCTCTCACATTACTACCCTACGGTCACGCAATAATTGTTGGTGGTGATGCCACAGTACGCGGTATCGATCTGATCCGATTGGCTGCCGATGTGGGAGTGGCTGATCGAGTACACGTATTGGGCGCCGTCGATAACGCCACGTTGCGAGCACTATATGTGATTGCCGATGTCTTTGTGCTGCCCTCAGTGGCACGCAGTGAAGCCTTCGGCATTGTGCAGATTGAAGCCCAACAGGCCGGGCTACCGGTTATCTGTACTGAGCTGGGTACCGGCACGACATATGTGAATCTACACCGACGCACCGGCCTGGTCGTACCACCTGACAATCATGAGGCATTGGCACAGGCGCTCCACGATCTCTGGCAAAACCCAGATCGAGCACGAGCCTTCGGGTTGGCCGGACGTGAACGGGCAGCTACCGAGTTTAGCCTTGACCGGATGCTCAGCCGTATTGAAGCAGTCTATGCTGAAGCCCTGACGACAGCGACAGTGCTATAATGGCAATACAAACCTCCGTTCTGCATTACCTGGAGCAGTTCATGGAACGTTTTACCGCGTACATCGAGAGCCAGCGTTCACGTTTTCTTGCCGAACTGGCCGATATTATTCGTATTCCCTCAGTGGCGGCCCAAAATCGGGGCATTGAAGAAACCGCAACCTTCGTTGAGCAACGACTCCGCCGTCTGGGAGCCGAAACCCGCATCTTGCGCGCCGATGGTGGCAATCCACTCGTCTATGCGACCATCGGTCGTGGTACACGCACCCTCTTGATCTACGACCACTACGACGTACAACCAGCCGAACCGCTGGAGTTGTGGCAAAGCCCACCGTTTGAGCTGACCGAACGCAATGGAAAGCTGTACGGTCGTGGAGTTGCTGACAATAAAGGCAATCTTATGTTACGCATACAGGCCGTAGAGTCGTGGCTGGCAACCGAAGGCGAACTACCGATTCGCATCATCTTTGTCGTTGAGGGTGAAGAGGAGATCAGTTCGCGCACGTTACCGGCTGTTTGTCGTGAATACGCCGATCTCTTGCGGGCCGATGGTTGTCTGTGGGAGACGGGAGGAGTGGATTTGAGCGGACGCCCCATGGTCACTTGTGGCGCGAAAGGCATTCAATATGTCGAGTTAATTGCCCGTGGTGCCCGCTATGATCTCCATTCGTCGTATGCCACCTTCGTGCCAAACCCTGCCTGGCGTCTGACCTGGGCACTTAACACGTTGAAAGGCCCTGATGGTCGGGTCCGTATTCCTGGATTCTACGACTGGGTGCGACCACCATCCGACAATGATCTGGTAGCACTGGCATCCATTCCGGCTGACGACGACAATGAATTGTTAGCCAACCTTGGACTGAGCGATTTTCTCGATGGCGTGCGCGGGATTGAACGTTTGCGTCGTCATCTCTTTGAACCAACCTGCACTATTTGCGGTCTGGTGAGTGGCTATACCGGTGAGGGTAGTAAGACCGTCTTACCCAACGAAGCCCGTGCCAAGATTGACTTCCGGCTGGTACCCGATATGGAACCGGCTGAGGTTTTGCAGCAGTTGCGGCAGCATTTAGATGCGGAAGGGTTCCAGGATATTGAGATTGTCGATCTGGGGGGCGAACATCCAGCTCGTGGCCCACTCGACGCGGCTATCGTCAGGGCTGCATTAGACTCGGCGCGTGAGGTGTACGGTAGCGAACCGATCCTCTACCCAACAATGGCCGGAACCGGCCCGATGTATCCACTGTGTACGGCGCTGGGCACGCCGGTTGCCAGTGGCGCCGGATGTGGTTACCACGGCTCACGTGTTCACTCACCGAATGAAAACATTCGCCTTGCCGATTACTGGCGGGCAATGCAGTGGATGGGTAGTCTCATACGACACTTTGCCGGGTAAACGACGTACCTGCCTGAACGCCAGCCGTTGGTCATCATCCTGGTGCTGAAGCATTCGTCTCAGGAATATACCATCTGAGGCGGGTTGGGAACCCGCCTCTCCTTCCATCACCGAAGCATTTACGGAGCACCCGGTGTCGTCACCCGAAGAGGGCCAAGCGTAGCCGTCGGTGTCGGCGGAAGCGGCGTCTCACATAGATACTCGGCGACGACCACTGCCCGCTCACGCTCTTGCACGACAATCTCGTGTTGTCCGGGACGTTCAGCGCCAATACGCAACACGATGCGGAATGTACCTGTCTGATCACTGGCTCCCCCCCCTACCGGTCGATCATCGAACAGCACCAGCAATGCAATGTGCGGTCGCGCTTTGCCGCTGAGTTCAACCAGATCGCCCGGCGCACAACGGAGCGCAGCCTGAGTTGTTGGCGTAGGACTGAAGTTCAGTGTCGGGGTTGCGGTTGGTAACAATGTTGGTGACGGTAATGACGTTTGGGTGGTTGATGTCGCAACTGGCAATGGGGTCAGCGTCGCGGTTGGCGATACAAGCGTAGTAAGAGGCGTCGCGGTCTCAGTAGCGGTCAACGTTGGTGTTGCGGTCGCAGCAGGTGATTGGTTCGTCTGGCCCTGGCTACGGGCTGTCGCCGTTAGCGCTGTCGCCACAAGAGCCGTGCGCGTTTGAGCAGCAGCGGTTTTTGTGGGATTACAAATATCTGGATATGGCTCACACTCAAGTGCCGGTTCGTAACACCCCGGATAGAGCGGTTGATCGTTGCAGCTCGGCTGGGCAAGCGAATTGCTATACGGCGCTGACAGCCATAACCAGATGGTAAAGGCTATCCCTATCGCAATAATGCTCAGCGGCCAGAAGTGGTGTGACCATTTCATAGATGCATGTTTTGCCCTTTATCGCTGCGCCACGCGCTCAATCACCTGAGTAAACGTCTCAAAGCGCTGTGATCCGACAATAGTTTCGTTACCAATCCGAAATACCGGTCGGGCGTAAATCCCTTCTGCGAGCGCTGCTGCGTAATCATCTTGCACGTGTGACCGGTACGTGCGTGCATCCAGACAAGCTGTAAACGCATCAACCGGAATGTCTAACCCGGCAGCCAGTGCAATCACCGTCTCACGAGTATTGAAATATAGTTGATTATAACGCGCATAAATCTCACGACGCAATTCCCAAAAACGACCGTGATCGGCAGCACATTCACTGGCCTCAGCCAGCAATTGCGAGCGTTCACCCAATTGTAGCAGATGGCGATAGACGAGACGTACCTGGCCGGTAGCAACAAATGCTTCGATCAAACGCGGTTCAACATCGAGGGTATGGATCGCACATGAGGTACAGAGGAAGTCAGAGTAAGTCACCATCGTCACCGGGGCATCAGGATTGCCAAGATAATGATAGCCCTCGGCAGTACGACCACGCGGGACGTCGGGGAAATATTGATTCACCACCGGGGCATGATCGGCGGTCATCGGTGTTGAGGTGGGCGCAGCAGTTGGTAACGCCGTTGGAGTGGCAGTAGGTGATACCGCCGTCGGCGCACTACAGGCAGTGAACAAGAAAATCGACAACCAGATAAAACGATACATCTTCGTATGAACCTCCTTATGTTATCACGGTCACGATACCACAGATGTTGTTCGTTGGGCAAACAGGAGGGGCGCCTGTTAACGGCGCCCCTCTACTTAACCCTGATTGGCAGGCAAATGTCTATGATGCCTGTTGCTGCAACCGGGCCTGCAACACCGCATTCGATGGCTCGACCAGGATCGAACCGTCGGGGAAGACGATTGTCGGTACGCTCCGGTAACCTTTATTCACTTTGATCACGAATTCAGTTGCCGCCGGATCGTTTTCAATGTTGATGTAGGTATATTGCACACCGTGCTGATCGAGTACACGCTGCGCACGCCGACAATCGGGACACCAACTTGTTCCGTAGACGATGATGGATTGAGCTGCCATATAACTCCTTTGTACCGATGCAATCAAAAACAACCGAAGCGAGGGCTTTCTGCCCTCTGAGCCAGCAGAACACCCCCGCTTCATCGCAACTATGTGATGTGTACACATTTATTATATCAGCTTTTTCGCACACTGCACGTACACCAATGTTCACGAGCAGAGTGCGCCTGGCATCCTTCACCTTACTCCGGGCACTTTCTTCAAATGGCGAATCACCGCTGAAGCAAGGGTAGCGGTTCTCAACGGTTTGGGAGAGGCAGATGAAACGGATGCAGCAGTATTGATGGAATCGGAAGTTTCCTGTTCCGACAGTAGCTTGCAGCCAGCCCCCTTATCGGTGCGCCAAACATACCCGTCAGCGCACGACAGGGGATGATGCGCCAGCCGAACTTTCCCGTCGCACACTCAGATGACTGCAGGATTCATTGGTAGCGCATGTGGGTAGTTTGTCGGTGTCGCTCTCCTGTGGCATTGTTCGGTTATCAAAGATAACCCGAAGCTAAGCACGCTGAAAAGCTCCGGCGCGGCGATGACAATATTTTCAGATCGCCACTGATAACGATTATGGTACAATACTACACGACAAACAACAAAACAGTGATGTACCCTTATGTATCGACGTAGCGGTTGGGAGATTGTGTGGAATATCAGCCCGATGTCAAGCGGATTACCGGTGAAGGTGGTATTATCGCCAGCGTCGCTTCCCATAGTCTGGGTGAAGCGATCGGTCTTCAGCCTGGCGATGTTGTGGTGGCAATAGATGGTCAACGCCTGCGCGATGTCATTGATTATCGCTTTGCAATCGCTGAGGAACGTGTAACTCTGCTTATCCGCACTGCTGCTGGCGATGAACGCGAAATAACGCTCACCAAAGACCCTGATGACGATTTGGGTATTGAATTTACCGAGCCTCTCTTCGATCGGTTACGCACCTGTAACAATAAATGCCCCTTCTGTTTTCTGACCCAAATGCCGAAGGGCTTCCGAAAAACGCTCTACCTGAAAGATGACGATTACCGGCTGTCGTTCCTCTACGCCAATTTTGTCACCTTTACTAACATAACTGAAGCCGATTGGGAACGGATCGAGCGTCAACGTCTTTCACCGCTTTACATCAGCGTGCACGCAACCGATCCATTCTGGCGCGCCATTATGCTGGGCAAACGGGATGTACCTGATGTCCGCGAACAGATTCGGCGTCTGGGCCAGATCGGGATTCGGGTTCACACCCAAATTGTTGCGTGTCCGCAAGTGAACGATGGCGCGGTTCTCCGCCAAAGCATTGAAGACCTGATCGCTCTGTATCCGATTGTCGAATCGATTGCTGTCGTACCGGTTGGGCTAACCAAATTTCGCTTCGAAGGCAAAGCGCCAAAGACGATTCGGGCTGCGATCCAGGTGCATGAAACCCCAGAGTGGATCGATACCAACTGGGAACGTCAGCCCTTGTGGGAAGACCCAACCACAGGTTCGCACCCATTGCATCAACCTGAGCTGGGTTTCTGTTCACGTCTCGGCGCGGTAACCGATATTCCGTTGCGCTGTTATACACCTGCTGAAGCAGCCGACGTAATTGATCTGATCGAACCGTATCAGCGTCGCTGCTACGAGCAATTTGGTACCCACCTGGTCTATGCTTCCGATGAGTTTTACTTGCTGGCCGGTCGTCCAATCCCACCGGCTGAGACTTACGATGATATGCCACAGTACAGCAACGGTGTAGGCATGGTACGCGACTTTCTCGACAATTGGGCTCGCGCTCGTCGTCGCCTGCCAGCACGCATCGCGCATCCGACAAAACTGGCCCTTGTATGTGGTACCCTTATCGCACCGGTGATGGAGCATATTGCCAACCGGCTCAATCAGATCGAGCAGCTAACGGTAAAGGTGGTTGCAGTAACCAACCAGTTCTTTGGCGAAACTGTGACCGTCAGTGGCTTACTGACCGCTCAAGATGTTATTCCGGCGCTGCGAGCATCTGGTTGCGAACGAGCCTTATTGCCGCGTGTGATGTTTGATTATAGCGGCGAACGTTCGATAGATGACTATTCACCGCAGCAGATCGGTGCTTTAGCCGGTATGCCGGTTGCGTTAGCCGGTGAAGCCACCGAACTGGCCCGCTATATTCAGGCCCTGGCCCGTAGCGATGGATAACACGACTGACTCCCATTCCAGCCCCTCAATCGTCATGACGTTTGAGTACGAACAGGGAGCACGTTATGACTAACCGTGAGATGCGGCCACAACGGTTTTTGGAAATTATCCAACGTGCCAATCAGATCGCGGCCAGTACTCAACTCGACGACTTGCTGGATCGATTGCTCGATCTGATCATCGAAATCACTGCATCAGAAGCAGGTACCCTCTATCTGTACGACGCTACCACCGACGAATTGATCTTTAAAGTGGTCAAAGGTAGTCCGGCCGGTGAAGCACTCATCGGACGCCGATTACCGGCAAACACTGGCCTGGCCGGTTATGCGCTTCAGCACCGTCAGCCTTTCTTTGTCGAAGATGTTGCCAACGACCCACGTTGGTACCGTTCATTCGGTGAAATGGGTGAGTTAACCCTACATACAATGTTTTGCATTCCTTTAATGTTGCGTGCTGAACCGGTAGGTGTCGTACAGGTCTTCAATTTACCATCCACATCGCTTGATGGTCAGGATGAAATGCTCTTGCTTGAGGTGTTGACTTCACGGCTGGTCACCGAAATTGAGAAGGCACGTTTACTGGAAGAGACCCGCCGACGTGAACTTCGCCAGCAGGCATTGGTCGAGATTATTTCGCAATTGACGACCACTTTGGAGCGCGATGAGCTATTGCGCCGGATTATGAACTACGCCTGTGAATTGTTGGCAGTTGAGGCTGCATCCATCTGGTTGATTGACCACAAACAAAATGATCTGGTATTACACATTGCAGGCGGTAAAGATCAGGATCGGGTTGAATCGTTGCGTGTTCCGCGTGGTCAAGGCATTATTGGGTATGTTATCGAAACCGGTGAAACCGTCGTAGTAAACGATGTGCAGCGTGACCATCGTTTTTACAAACGACTCGACCAGCAGAGTGGTTTTCAGACCCGGGCTATTCTGTGCGTCCCGCTCCGTGCTCCCCGGATCGTGCTCGGTGGTGAACGCGGTGAAGTAGAGGGTAGGATCATTGGCGGAGCGCAAGCACTTAATCCACGTAACGGCCAACCTTTTTCAGCAGAAGATATTACCCTCTTCCAAACCCTTGCCTCACAGGCGGCGACGGTGATTCGCCTGGCCGAACTGTATAGAGAGACCGATAGTCTGTTCACCCGGATGATCGAAGCTATTACTGGCGCCATCGATTTGAAAGACCCTTACACTCGTGGTCATAGTCAGCGAGTAAGCGATTTTTCAGTTGCTATCGGCCAAGAACTAGGACTATCGCACGAACAACTCTATCAACTACGGATCGCAAGTAAACTGCACGACGTGGGAAAAATTCGGGTACCCGACCATATTCTCAAGAAACCAGGTCGGCTGGACGACAACGAATTCGCTGAGATGCGACAACACCCGGTGTATGGACTTGAATTTCTGCGTGATAATGGTTTGCTGGAACTTGATCTGTTGCGCGAATCTTGGACGGCGCTGGCTCAGCATCACGAGCGGCTCGATGGGCGTGGCTATCCGTTTGGGCTTAAGGGCGAGGATATTTCACTTTTCGGGCGCATTGTTGCCGTAGCCGATGTCTTTGATGCCCTCACCAGCCACCGACCTTATCGACCACCAATGCCCGTAGAAGAGGCACTGGAACTCTTGCAACGAGGGGCCGGTACTGAGTTCGATCCGATCTGCGTTGAAGCGTTGATCAGGGTACGCAGCAGAGGAACGATTCTTACCCAGGATGAACGTGAAAAAGTAGCGACAGCCTAGAGGAGCGAGAGCATAATGCGTGTACTGTTGATTGATAACTACGATTCATTTACCTACAATTTGTACCAGTACCTTTGCGAATTGGGAGCAGAGGTCGAAGTTGTGCGGAACGACCAGATAACAGTAACCGAAGTCGCACAACGACATCCTGACCGTATCGTGATCAGTCCTGGCCCCTGTACCCCGGCTGAAGCCGGGATTAGCGTCGAGGTCATCCGCCAGTTAGGAAGTCACATCCCTATCCTTGGTGTATGTCTTGGTCATCAGGCAATTGGCGCTGCCTATGGTGGCACCGTTGTGCGCGCACCGATGGTAATGCATGGCAAGCTATCGCCGATCTACCACAATGCTCAGGGCGTGTTTGCTGGCTTGCCCTCACCATTTCAGGCGACACGCTACCATTCGCTCGTGGTGCGACGAGAAGATTTACCGGCTGAATTAGAGATAACGGCGTGGACGGAAGACGGCATCATTATGGGTCTACGTCACCGCTCATTGCCGGTCGAAGGTGTGCAATTCCATCCCGAGTCGATCATGACCGAGCATGGCAAACAGATGTTAGCCAATTTCCTGATCGGAACATACGCTCATAGCGGTTGAGAAGCGTACAGAGAGTTTCCTGGTTAAAAATCACAGTGGCCGGTTCTCAGCCAGCTCTTCTTTTACGATGAACGCGAAAGGGAGGTTTGCGAACCACCCTCTACCACCGTTTTGTTCGTATGCACGGTGAGCTGTTGCGAACCCTATACGCTTATCCACGCCCGTCAAGTTCTGCTAAACCGGCTATAACCTCTTCACGGGATAAACCGGCTGCTGCCAACACCTCATCACTACAGGCTTGTAGCCGCAGGTAAAATGCACGAGCCGCTGCCCACCAACCGTCAGGATCGCGCACCAGTAATTCGTGGATGATGTTCTCACTCCGCGCCAGATCACCTGCTTGCTCACAAAACGAAAAGAGTGCCGCCAGCGTTGGCGTAGGTAGATCGTAATCTTGCAGCAGCATCAGGAGATCGGCATAATGTGGCGTATAATCGGGCAACGGTACTGGTGCAGCCAACGCACACTCGATAACCAGGTGTAACGCCAGCAATGCCCGTTCTGCCGCGGCCTCTGATTCATCATCATCGGCCAGGACATGCGCTTCAACAGCGAGGAGGGCCGCAAGATATGACCCCTCATGCCACCAGGCCTCGGTTGGATTGTGGAACCGGAGGAGCGCCAGCAACTGCCGCTCGCTCATTCTGACCACCTGGTCGCTTCCTACGCCTAGTCGATCACGGTAAGCGTTATCGATAGCAATTCGCACCAATGGTGAATGACCTGCGCGGTAAAGACCAAGGATGTGGCGAATGATCGCACCAAACTGGGCAATCAACCGGAGAATGTAGTCGTCGCGGTACATATTAGCATCTTACCTGAAAACGACGTCCTCAGCAAATGGCTGCACAACACGCGATTACCCAGGCCGTTGCCCCTCACAATGCATGATCACCGGTAAGCATTCGTACTTGTGGTATGATACCTTGTGCAGAGATCGGCTAGAGGAGGATTTTTATGGAGCAACCGTTCATTGGAAAGGTCGCGCTGGTGACCGGCGCGGCAGCCGGTATTGGGCGCGCTTCAGCGCTGGCGTTTGCTCGTGAAGGGGCAAAAGTTGTTGTTGCTGATGTAAACGTTGAAGGTGGTGAAGAGACGGTTGCAATGTGTCGGGCAGCGAACACCGACGCCATATTTGTGCGTTGTGATGTCGCTCAACGCAGCGAGGTTGAAGAGTTGATCAATCGTGCCGTTGATACATTCGGTCGGATCGATTTTGCCCACAACAACGCCGGTATCGAAGGGGTACAGGCAATGCTGGTCGATTACCCCGAAGAGGTATGGGATCGGGTGATCGAAATTAATCTCAAAGGTGTGTGGTTGTGCATGAAGTACGAAATTCGGCACATGCTACAGCAGGGTGGTGGCGCTATTGTCAATACATCATCGGTAGCCGGTCTCACCGGTTCACGTGGCGTTTCGGCCTATGTAGCCAGTAAACACGGGATCGTTGGCATCACGCGCGCCGCAGCGTTGGAATATGCTCGCAATGGTATTCGGGTAAATGCGGTCTGTCCTGGTACGATTCACACCTCCATGATCGATCGGTTTACTCATGGTGATCCCGACATTCTGGCGCAGTTTGCCGAAGGTGAACCGATTGGCCGCCTGGGCACGCCTGAAGAAGTAGCCAATGCCGTTGTCTGGCTCTGCTCAGATAAGGCCTCGTTCGTTACCGGAGCGACCCTTGCGGTTGACGGGGGACGATTGGCGTAGGATGCGCTGATACTGTCGCCCCGATCAGGTGCTTTCAACATTCGTTTCCTACCCGGTCATCGTACATTATGGTTGATGCTGTTTCGGCTGTTGACACGGTTCCACAGGCTTTTCAATGCGCCAGGTGCCTCTCTTTCTCTCCCCATATGGGAGAGAAAGAGAGGAGGGCTAGACACATCCCATAGCACGAGACTGAGAGCGTTACTCCTCACCCCCAAAGACCATCCATGCATCGCGTCGTATTTCATTCTGTACGGTGTTGAACCATCACCGTGCCGGTAGGTAGATCGCTTGAATGCACTATGACCCACGAATCACCATACATCGCCATTTACGCCGTTGTCAGACAAATCCCACCGGGCCGCGTCTGTACCTATGGTCGCGTGGCAGCATTGGCCGGCTTTCCCAGTCAGGCCCGGATGGTAGGGTATGCCTTGCACGCCCTCCTTGGTCACCACGATGTCCCCTGGTGGCGCGTGATTAATCGTGTCGGTCGCATCAGTAATGTCTATGCTGCCGATGAACAGCGGAGCCGCTTGCAAGCTGAAGGGGTTATTGTGAATGATGAGTATCTGGTTGATCTTAACCGGTTTCTTTGGACAGGGGATGAAGAATAGGTCTTGTTAGGACTTTCTAGAGTCTTTATCCCACCCAACAGCGGTGAATAGAGAAGTGTGAAGCGTGAGGAGAATGGGTGCGCCTAATCTATCCGCAGTGCGTGCAGATGCGCGCTGTTACCCCCGCCGGTGAGAGAGGGAAAACCGCACAGTGCAGGATATGCCCTTTTCCTCATCCCTCGTGAGATGAGGAAAAGGGCCGCGGGGAAGATGAGAACACCCCCTTCAACCATTCGACCGCGTACAGGAAACTAACGTAGAAATTCGAGCAGCAGTCGATGGAATTGATCCGCTGCTTCAATCATTGGAAAATGACCACAGTTAGGAATAATCTCAAGCCGGGCATGCGGTAGCATCCGTTTGGCTTCGTAAGCACAACGCACCGGAAAGAGCCGATCTTCGGCTCCCCAAATGATCATGGTCGGTTGCGTTACCTCGGCCAGACGCGACCAAAGCCCACTCCCCCGCAAATCATTAGCATCATAATAACGGCTGAGCGAAACCATTGTGCGGCGAATCTCAGGATTCCCCAGCGTTGCCGTCCCCCGTGCAATCAGTTCCGGAGTAATATAGCGATCAGGATTGGCAAACGCAGCCCGCAATTGCATCCGCACTACAAACGGAAAAGCAGAGAGACTCACCAGCGCCTCACCGAGGAAGGGTAAGGCACCTCCTTTACGCATAAAGAGCGGGAGTTGCATAAACCCTTCGCTATCAGCAATGACCAGCCGTTCAACACGCTGGGGATGAAGAATCGTTGTCGCCAGAGCGTGTTTCCCGCCCATCGAATGACCGACAACCATTGCCCGTTCAACCCCAAATGATTGCAGCAGGCCCGCATTGAGATCGGCATACCGCCGTAATGTATATGCTGCACCGCCCGGTTTATCTGAAGCACCGAACCCCAACGCATCAGGGGCAATGGCCTGAAAACCGGCTGCTGCCAGTGTTTGAATCGTTGGTATCCAGTCATCAGCACTGACGACAAAGCCGTGCAATAAAAGGACTGTCGGCCCTTGTCCGGCAGTTAAAACTCGTAGCCGGAAACCGGCAACCGAAACGTATTGCTCTCTCAGCGTCGTCGCCGTTGTTGCTTGCATAGGCGTGATTCTCCTATCGTAAAAGGCGAGAAAACGATGCGCGCGAAGGACCTGACACCTTACGCTGTCACTGTAGCAGAAGATCGCGCCACTGTCAGGACGAAATCCAACAACGATTGGTAAAAACATCTATGGTACAATAGAACCGCGGTATCGTACCGCATACCGTATCGATCAGTTACAGGATGTGATGGTTTCGCGGCAGTTCGCACTAGGTGCCGTTATTATCTCGTTCATCATTGGCGCAATTGGCGTCTTTTTGTTTATCAGTCAGCGTCTTGATCGCTGCACTGCTCCTCCATTTGTCGATCCTAATCTACTGCCCAACGCCAATTTTGCTATAGCCGGAGATATTCTCGGTCTCCCCGCCGGTTGGGGCCGTGGCGCCGGTGGGGTTGAACTCCGTGGCCCCTCTGTTGACGGCCAGGGTTTTGATCTCGACGGCGATGGCCGTTCACTGCAACTGATCGGAATTGCTAACTATGCCCTGACTCCGCCCATCGGAGTACAACCTGGTGTTGTCTACTGCTTTACCGTTGCAACATTGACCGATTCACTACTTCGTTCACCGACCCGTGCTCGGCTGGTTTTTGAGTGGTACGATGAGCAAGGAACCATCATTGAACGAGTCGTCACCCCCTGGCAACCGGTAGCATTGTGGACACCAGAACGACCGCCATCGGCATGGACGACGGTTGGTGGGTACGCACGTGCGCCCCAGACTGCACGCGCCCTGCGTGTGCGGATCGAACCCACTTCCGATGATCGGATTTATCTCGATATGCCGCGGCTCCAACGCGGTGGTCAGACCCTGCCCCAGGCGCACGTACCTGATCCGCCATCACCTCTTACCATTGCACCATGGCCGGCAGGGTATCGGGCAGCCATTGCCTTCACTTTTGATTGGGAAACGGCAATGGGTGGATTGATCCATTCGCGTTCCGTCGACGATCCACTTGCCGATGAAGACCCGATTAAGCGGGGGATGCGGATGCGGACCGGTGTTGAGACGAGCATGACCATCTTTGCGCGGTATAATGTGCGCGCCACCTACTATGCGACCGGGTACAATTTCCTGATGGGCAACCGCGAGCAGCGTCGGTTTATGAACGATCCGGTTTTTAGTTGGGCCTCAGCCGCAAATGGCTGGCGAAGTGACCGCTGGACGACGCGCCCCTGGTTTAGCGATGATCCATATGGGACAGTGGCAACTGATCCGGCGTGGTACTTCGGCGATCAGATTGAACCTCTGTTGGCAGCCGGTCATGAAATCCAGAGTCACACCTTCAGCCATCTATACGGTGGCTACGCCGATGCTGCCACGTGGCGAGCAGATATTGAAGCCTGGAATACCGTTGCTGCTGAACGGGGAGTGCGTCCGGCCCAATCGTTAGCCTTCCCCTGGAGTAGCAGTGCCGGTATGAGTGACGCCAATTGGGATGTTATCGAGCGAGCCGGGATTCGTTCGGTAACCCGTCTGAGCGATTACGGTCCCTATAATCTTTTTCCAACCGATCAACAAGGCTTGATTCGTGATCCCCATTGTCGCTGGCTTCCCGGTCGTGAAGGTCGGATCATCGCGTGCCCGGATTTTTATCTCACGCCGGCCCGTGCCGAATTAGCCATTGCCCAGATTGAACGCACCGTGACTGCTGGTGGTATGATTGACATTTGGGCACACACCGAAGAGGTCACGAGTGCCGCCCAACAAGCAGCCTGGGAAAATGTTGTATCATACGTTGTTGGGCGCGGTGACATCTGGGTCGCTCCGTTGAGTGAGATTGCCAACTGGCAGATTGCCCGTATGACCCTGGACATCACCACTCTGTCTGAACCAACAACCAGCCTTGAGCGCGGGGAACGAGTTGCGCAACGTTATCGGATACAGAATCCATCGCCATACCCTCTGATCGGCCTGATGATCGATGTTCCGTCGGGCATGGCAGATGTAGCGATGAATCACGAGATTGTGCCTCGTGAACAGTGGCAGGGTAGTGGCTGGCTGAGTATCGACCTGGCTGCCGGTCAATCTATAGAGGTAACATTGTGGCCAACACGATCAAGCAGTCGTTAAACCAGACAACGATCTGGCATGTCATCGGTGGCATCCTGACCGCACAACGTGGAGCACTGCGCCTCTACCAGTGGTTATGGCTGGTGTTGTGCATCGTGGGTGCGGTCAGTGTTGCACTCCCACCTATTCTCACCCGCCCAATCCTCTATTATGCCCACGCGGAAGTACGTTTTGACACGACGCGCTATGGGCCAATTTACCAACCGGTGGCGCCAAACCTTACCAGTATGGATATTGCTATTGCCGACGCTAAGGAAGCATTACGCCTCGCGACCCTGGCAAGGGCCGACGTTCGCTTCGGTCTGCCCAATTTTCGGGTTGAATACCTGTTGCAAGCACCGGGACAGGTCCTCGTGCGCGGTATTGCCGACAATGCTGCCGAAGCGCAACGGCTGGCCGACGACGGCGCTGCTGAACTAGTACGACAAATTCGGGCTGCCGGTGGACGTGAGATTTTGCGCAACATGCTCGGATGGCAGCTCTGGCAGGCGTTAAATGGTGAAACACCAGCCACCGATGATCGCTTCGCCTGGTTGTTGCGCGATATTCTGCGGCTTGAAGCATTGCCGTTATCACGACCAATCGAACCATTCAGCACCCCGCGTCGTCTGAGCGATCTCTCTTCGGAAGAGATCAGTGACGTTACCCGTGCCCTCGAATCGCGTTACGATCTCTGGCGGTTTGCAATAAACACTCGGAATGCAACTCTGGATGCACTCTGTGCCAGCACCGGTTTGAACGATACCGCTACTCGTGAAGCGGTATTGCGAAGTTGTGCTGCAACAAATCCGACAGCGGCAGCCGAGCTGGCAGCCCGTGATCGAAACATCGCTCAGTTACGGAGTACCGAGGCGGCAATCAACTACATGATCCGCGAAGCGGGGGCACGCTTCAATGCCGATCAGGTAAGTGCAGCCTTCCGCATTCCAGCGCCCCTTCCTGCCAACCCAGAGCCACGCTACGAACTGCCTCTGATTGCGCTGGCGATGTTATTCGGCACAGCACTCGGCCTGGGTGGCATTGCCCTCGACCGTAGTGCCGGCGTATTACCCAAATTGCAAGAATTGTGGCAATACCGCGAGCTGATCCGCAATCTCATCCTGCGCGACTTGCGCGCCCGCTACAAAGGGAGCACATTGGGCTACCTCTGGACCCAAATTGCGCCGTTGGGCATGATGATGGTCTACGTGATTGTGTTCAGTTTCCTCTTACCCAACGGATTGGCGATGTTCCCAGTGTTCATTATTGTCGGTTTACTCCCCTGGAACTACACCGCCGAAGCCATCTTGAACGGTACACGGAGCATTATCGACAACGCAGCGCTGGTTAAAAAAGTCTACTTCCCACGCGAAGTTTTACCCCTGGTAGCCGTTGGTTCAAGTCTGCTCAATTTTATCCTCTCCCTCCCGATGATGCTGCTGGTCATTATTGTCGTCCAGCTCACCACGCTCGGTCGGCTCAATCTGAGTTGGACTATCGTCTACTTACCGGTTATTATGGTGCTCCAAACCATCTTTCTAACCGGATTAGCCCTGCTGCTCGGCGCTGGCGCCGTCTTCTTCCGTGATGTGGTACACCTGATTGGCATCGTGATCAATATCTGGTTCTTTCTGACACCCGTCATCTACCCCCTTAGCACCATCAGCGAAGGCCTAGCTGCGCGCATTATCCGCTGGCTCAATCCGCTGGCATCGATCATCGAGTTTTACCGCGAAATCATCTACGGCAATCCGGTACCGGTGGGATTCATCCCAACACCGGGTATCCCTGCGCTCAGTGCGATGTTGCGGGTAGGTGTCACGGCGCTGATTGTATTAGCCATCGGGTACTGGGTCTTCCAGCGCACCAGTCGCCATTTTGGTGAAGAACTATGAGTGCTGTGATCGAGTTTGACAACGTCTCGCGGCAGTTCGTCCGTCGCCAGAATGCCGCAACGATCCAAGAACGCTTTGTCGGCTTGCTCCGGGGTATGTCACCGGCTGAAGCCTTCTGGGCTGTGCGTGACGTCAGCTTCACAGTCGAAGAAGGACAGAGCATCGGTCTCGTCGGCCATAACGGCGCCGGTAAAAGTACGATCCTCAAACTGATCACTCGCATCCTTGAACCAACCAGCGGTCGCGTTTCGACCAGAGGCCGGATTGCTGCCCTGCTTGAGTTGGGCAGTGGCTTCCATCCCGAACTCAGCGGACGCGAAAATGTCTTTTTGTACGGTTCGCTGATGGGTTTTAGCCGCAAAGAGATGATCCGCAAACTGCCTGAGATCATTGAATTTTCAGAGATCGGCCCCTTCCTTGATACCGAAGTAAAGCACTATTCCTCCGGAATGTATACCCGGCTGGCGTTCGCGGTTGCCACGGCAGTTGATCCTGACATCTTGATCACTGACGAAGTCTTAGCCGTTGGTGATGAATCGTTCCAGCGTAAGTGTATTGATCGCATCTACAATTTCCGTCGCGCTGGGAAGACTATTGTCTTTGTGTCGCATGCCCTCGATGTTGTTCGTTCGCTCTGTGACGTAGCGGTATGGCTCGACCACGGTGAAATGAAGGCCTATGGCCCGGCTGGCGAGGTTGTTGATGCGTATCTAGCCGATGTCAACGAAAAAGAGCGGCAAGCTCGTGAACAAACTACTGGCACTGCTGATGATGAATGGCGGGAACGCATGCGGCGCGGGACACGCGAAGTTGAGATTACCCATGTCCAACTACTTGATCAGCATGGCAATGAGCGAACCACTTTCCGCACCCACGAACCCTTGACGAT
>Ga0308418_1000141_pt1 | contig 47570 bp, 39 predicted proteins | sample HotsprSampleR4cd_FD_203517 | JGI IMG/M metagenome (GOLD analysis project Ga0308418, IMG submission 203517) | Hot spring phototrophic mat microbial communities from Mushroom Spring, Yellowstone National Park, Wyoming, United States - 20090729_R4cd ... | reverse complement strand
CGCCGCCAGCGTTCGCCCTGAGCCAGGATCAAACTCTCCGTCAGAAAACGCAATCCCTGCTTACGCAGGCTCGTTTTCCAAGTTGACTGGCCTCGCAAAGCGTTCTTACCTGCCCGGTTTTCAAGGTTCAATCACCGCTTGCCGCCCTTGCAGCAAGCGCACACGCCAACACGCCTTACGGCAAAGCGTCGGCGAGTTGGATTATACCACATCCCAGGCGCGTTTGTCAAGGGCATCGCCCTTCCGCACGCAGGTTCTGGGATCTCAAGGTATCGCTTCCGCCCCAAAGACCCTTGCTTTGAGGCGGGCTATATAGTACCATGCCCGCGACAGCGTTGTCAAGGGTTTAAGCCCGATTCGGGGCAAATTCCCCCCGAATTTCTGCCAATTCGCGGGGCGTCGGCTCAAAAAGGGCGTCGCCCCTACGCTCCGGGCTGCCGCACAACGCCCAAAAACAGCACGGTGCCCGTCGGCTGATGCACAATCGCAAACAGGAACGGGCGGTCTGCAACGAGGTTGAACTGGTCTATAGGCACGGAGGTCAAGCCTATGGTGACTCCCGTCGCCGCCGCGGCTTTCGTGCCCTCCTCGTCCACCTCCACCACCGCCTTTTGAATCGCCTTTTGGATGAACAGCCGCTCAGGCGACACATCGGCAATTCGGCTGAAGTCGGCGCGGTCGGGGTCAAACGCGACGCCCATTCCTAACGCGCTCAGCGGCGGCTTCAGGTCGTACTTCGCCTCGATCTTAAAGCGCGGCATCTGCAGACTGCCCTGCACCACGCGGAACGCCCCAAGCCACTTGCCCCAGTTTTCGGGGGTCAGTTGCTGGCGTAGGTCGGCGACCGTGCGACCTTTGTCGGGCAAAAACAGGTAGAAGCGATAGTCGCCCTCGCCATACGGCAGCGCGACCGCCTCGAAGCCATCGCCCCTAAGGTAGGGCAGCCGCTCCGACAGGCGCATCATCGGAACCTGCTTCGTTGCGCCGCTCTCCAGATAAAATGGCGCGTCCTGAGTGGCGTCCTTCGGAAATGGGTATTGCCACTTGCCTTCGAAGTAGAGCGTGTTCACCAGCGCGAGGCGCGTCTGCGCGTCGAAGTCGCCCGCTTGGAACAGTTTCGCGATGAGTCCCTGCGTCTGCTCTTTGACCCAAGCGTTGATGGCGTTGGCGGCAGCCTCGGCGTTCCCAAAGTCCACCGTCTCCGTGCGCGTCTCGTAGTGGCTTAGCAGCGTGCGCAGGAAGTCGGGCTTCAGGGGGAAGCCCTGCTGCACCCACAGCCCGTTCGCCATGCGGACGGTGATGCTCTTGTCGGCGGGGTTCAGCAGGCGGGCGAGGGCGCGCGATTGGGCGTTAATCGCGTCCAGTTTCTGCTCGGTGTAGCCCAGTGTCTTGGCGATGGCGTCGTAGGTCTCGCCCTCTGCGCCGTTCAGCGTCATACTCAGCGCGAGCGCAAGCGACAGGGGCGAAAAGCACAGGTTCTCGCCTGCGCTGGCGTCGTCCAGTTGCTGCAGCACTGTCAGCGCGAACTGCGTGTTCGCCGCATAGGTTTCGGGGCTGATTTGCACGGGTTGAGTCATCTCCTTCGGCGGTTTCGTGCCAGCGTCGCCGCCGCAACCGCTCAGCAACGCCGCCGCCACACCGCACAGAATTATAATTGTACGCATCGTCGATTCCTCCTGTAGGGTTAGACGATTAGGGACGGGAAATGATTCGTGAAAAGGCACATAAGCTCCCACTAAACCCCACTCCCTTGAGGTATAATGCCTATATGCAAGCAACGAAGCGACAGCACGGGTTTACTCTGATTGAACTGCTGGTAGTGATCGCCATCATAGCCATCTTAGCGGCGATTCTGTTCCCTGTATTTGCCCAAGCACGGGAGAAGGCGCGCCAGACGATGTGTCTGAGCAACCTCCGTCAGGTTGGTACGGCGGCGATGATGTATGTGCAGGACTACGACGAGGTGTACCCGCTCGCTGAGAACCAGCTAATTCCTCCGCCGGGCTTTTGCGGTGGCGGCTACACGAGTTGCACCTCCATCGGCTACCTGTATTGGCTGCAGCCCTACTCGAAGGATAACCTCTACTCGCGTTGTCCAAGCGCAAAGCCAATTGCGAACCCCGACTCGCCAACAGGCAGGCGTCTGTCGTGCGAGGGTCGGATTGGTTACGGCGCAGCGTACCCCTCGCCGATGGGCTTCTCGGCAGGGTGCTCCTTCCCGCCGCAGGTGTACCCACCCAGCAAGAGCCTGGCGCAACTCAGCGCGCCCGCCAGCCATGTGATGGTGATGGATGCGGTGCCGTCGGGCGTTCAGAGCCGACCGCTGTGGGACGCGAACGGATTCTACATGAATGTCGTCCACTCGCCGTTTATGCGCACCGAGTGGCAGCATTACGGCTTCAGCACTGTGCCAGGCTTCCCGCCCGCGTTCCACCAGCGCCCGCATGGACGCCACGCGAAGCAAGTGAATGTGGTCTTCGCCGACGGGCACACGAAAGCGACCCCGTTCGAGGCGCTGTACGGGCTGCCCGAAACGGAGTGCGAGCGCAACAACAACACCTTCTGCTCGACGGTGGAGTACACGCGCACGCAGCGCCCCGACCTGTGGGAAAAGTGGGACTAATCGGGTATAACCCCGCGCTGTGGGCGAGAGTTTGCAACGGTTCTGGGCGCAGCGCGGCGACGCGATTATCCTGAACGCGCTTCAGATTGCGCTCATCGTCGCGCTGCTACTTGTGGCGCGGTGGCTGGGCGCGCGGGTAATCGGCGTCATCACGCGCGCGCTCACCCGCAAGGTCGAAGTCTCCGAGCGGCGACAGGCGCAGATTCGCACGGTGAGCGCGCTGCTCAACAGCGTGCTGGGCTATGTGTTGCTGTTCGTGGGACTGCTAAGCATCTTGGGCGCGTTGGGGGTGAACCTTGCGCCTGTGCTGGCGACGGCGGGCGTCACGGGACTGGCAATCAGCTTGGGCGCACAGCAAATCGTGCGCGATGTGCTGAACGGCTTTTTCATCCTCGTGGAAGACCAGTTCGCCGTCGGCGACGAGGTGACCATCGACGGCATCCGCGGCACGGTGGAGACGATGGGCATGCGCATCACACGCATCCGCGACGATCAAGGGCGGCTCATCACGCTGGCGAACAGCAGCATCAGCCGCGTCACCAACCACAGTCGCGGGCGGGCGACGCTAAGCCTGGAGGTGAGCCTCGCCGCCGAGTACGGACTGGAAAACGCCCGCGCTTGGCTGACCCGCGCCTGCGCCGCCTTCGCGCACCCTGCCCTGCAGACGCCCATCGAAGTGCGCGGTCCCCTCACCCTGGAGACCGCCCGCTACACCTTCCAACTGCGGGCGCACGCCGCCGCTGGGCAACTGGAGACGCTGGGCGACGCGCTGCGCGAACATCTGCTGACACACGCGCACGCCGACGGCGTCCCGCTTGCCTAACGGGTATAATCCCACTCGATGCAAGGGCAGTTCCGACCCCAGACGCCGATGCTGCAGCAGTATTTTCGCCTGAAGGCAGAGTACCCCGATGTGCTGCTGGCGATGCAGGTCGGCGACTTCTACGAGTTCTACGGACCCGACGCCGAAATCGCCGCGCGCGAGCTGGAAATCGTGCTGACGGGGCGCGAGGACGGCAGCAACGGGCGCATCCCGATGGCGGGCGTGCCCATCCACGCCTACGAACGCTACCTCGCCAAACTCGTCCAAAAGGGCTACCGCGTCGCCATCTGCGACCAAATCGAAGACCCCAAACTCGCCAAAGGGCTGGTCAAACGGCGCGTGACGCGCGTGCTGACCCCAGGCACCGTCGTGGAAGACTCGATGCTCGATGCGCGCGCGAACAACTATCTTGTTGCGGCGGTGTTGGGCGACCCGATCCACGGGCTGGGCATCGTGGATGTCTCCACAGGCGAGTTCCTAACCACCGAAATCGCAGGCGAGGGACGCCAGCAGAAACTGCTCGACGAGCTGTTTCGCCTGCAACCCGCCGAGGTGCTTGTGCCCGAAGACCAAGAGGAACTCGTCCAGACCCTACGCGAGCAACTGAGTGCGACGATTACCCCTGTGCCGCTTGGAGAGTGGGTCGGGCGCGAGGGACGCGAGATTCTGCTGCGCCATTTTGGGGTGGAGTCGCTGCGCGGGTTCGGCTGCGAGGAGTTCACGCGCGGGCTGGACGCCGCCGCACTCGCCCTGCGCTACCTGCAGCAGAACCAGATGACCGCGCTGGAACATATCCGCACGCTGGCGACCTACTCGGTGGAGCGGTTTATGTACCTCGATGCGACGGCGCGGCGGCATCTGGAACTCACGCAGAACCTGATGGACGGCACGCGCCGCTACACGCTGCTGGCAGGCATCGACAGCACCTGCACGCCGATGGGCGCGCGGCTGCTGAAACGCTGGCTCGACGAGCCGCTGCTGGAGCCTGACGCCATCGCTGCGCGGCTGGACGCGGTAGACGCGCTGGCGCAGCAGAGCATCCGTCGCGACGCGCTGCGCCAGATGTTGCGCCCACTGGCGGACTTGGAGCGACTTGCCGCACGAGCCAGCACAGGCACAGCGAACGCCCGCGACCTCGTCGCGCTGCGCCAGTCGCTGCAACGCCTGCCCGCCCTATATGCCGAAGCGGACGCCCTGCTGCGCGAGCTGTCCCAGCCCCCAACACTGCTGGCGACGCTTGCGCCGCGCCTCGCGCCCCTAAGCGACCTCTGCGCCCTGCTGGAACGCGCCCTCGTCGACGACCCGCCCGCCGACCTCAAATCGGGCGGCGTCATCCGCGACGGCTACGACCCCGAATTAGACCGCCTGCGCCAAGTGCGCACCGACGGCAAACAGTGGATTGCCCAACTGGAAGCCAAAGAGCGACAGCGCACGGGCATCCCCAGCCTCAAGGTCGGCTACAACGCCGTCTTCGGCTACTACTTGGAGGTCTCCAAGCCGCACCTGAACAAAGTGCCCGCCGACTACATCCGCAAGCAGACGCTGGTAAACGCCGAACGCTTCATCACGCCCGAACTCAAGGAGCAGGAGGCGATCCTACTGGGCGCGGAGGAGCGCATCAACGCGCTGGAGTTTGAGCTGTTTTCGCGCGTGCGGGGCGAAGTTGCCCGCTGCACGCCGCAGTTGCAGTCGCTGGCGAAGGCGATTGCCGAGTGGGATGTGCTGTGCGCGTTCGCCGAGAACGCCGTGCGCTACCGCTATGTGCGCCCCGTGGTGGATACGGAAGACCGCATCCACATCATCGGCGGACGCCACCCCGTCGTGGAGCGCTTCAGCGAGAAGCCGTTTGTGCCCAACGACTGCCGCTTGGACTCCACCCAGCGGCTGATTATCCTGACGGGACCGAATATGAGCGGGAAGTGCCTGTCGGGCGAGACGCTGGTGTTTACAGAGCGGGGCATTCAGCGATTGCACGACCTTGCGCCGCCCGACGCGCCGCTGAACGCTTTTGCGCCGATAGATACCCGCGTGCAGACGCGCGACGGCGTGCAGCGCGCAACGCAGTTCTACTCTGGCGGGGAGCAAGCGACGATTCGGCTGACCACGCGGCTGGGGTTCACGCTGGAGGGCACGCCTGACCACAAGGTGTGGACACGCCGCGAAGATGGTTCGGAGGGCTGGACGCGCCTCGGCGACTTGCGCCCAGGCGATTGGGTCGCCCTCGCGCGCGGGTTCGAATGCTGGGGCAACCAGACTGAACTGCCTGCGCCATCCAATGATTGGCATAGCAATACACGATATTACCGTACCCCCACCCATCTCACGCCTGATCTTGCCTACTGGTTGGGGCTCCTCATCGGCGACGGTACGATAACTTATCGCAATGCTATCGTCTTTTCCACGAAAGACCCGTTCCTCGCAGAGCAGTTCTGCGAACTTTCCGAGCGACTGTTCGGCTACACGCCCACCCACAAGGCAAACGGCAAGGACTACTCCATTTCCAGTACCTACTTGAGGCAGTGGCTGCACCAAATCGGATTGGATTACGCAACTGCAGCGACGAAGCGCACGCCTCAGTGCATCCTCTGCGCCCCACGCGAGTGCGTCGTAGCCTATCTGCAAGGACTGTTCGATACCGACGGCTATGTGGAGCGCAAGTACGGGAATGTGTTCCTCACCACCGCCTCGCACCTGCTTGCGCTGGAGACCCAGATGCTGCTACTTAACCTGGGGATTGTAGCGTCGTTGCGCAAGAAGACCATCAAAAAAGGTACTTACTACGAGATCGCCGTTCACGGGGAGGATGCAATCCGTTTCCACCAACAGATAGGGTTCCGCCTTGAAAGGAAGAAACAACGCGCCTTACTCGCCTCCGAAGTGCGCCGTCCAAACAAAGGCGGGATACCTCATTTAGCACCCCTCCTAAACAACATACACCAGCGCATCGTATCCTCCCGCACCAAATGCCGTGCGCTAAAGTCCTGCAAGGCGGTCGAGTCGCTGTTTTACACTTACATCCCAAACGGCAGAAACCCGAGCTACGCCGCACTGAACCGATTAGTTCAATACTGTCGGGAAAACAACATCGACTGCCAAGAGCTGGAGTTGCTTCTGATGCAGGGCTACTTCTACGATCCCATCGTCCGCATTGAACCCAGTCGCGCTGTCGTCTACGACTTGAATATTGAGCCTGACCATAACTACATCGCGCAGGGCTTCGTTAGCCACAATTCCACCTACATTCGCCAAAACGCGCTGATTGTGCTGATGACGCATATCGGTAGTTTCGTGCCTGCCGAACGCGCCGAAATCGGCTTGGTGGATCGCATCTTCACCCGCGTCGGCGCACGCGACGAACTCGCCACAGGGCAGTCCACCTTCATGGTGGAGATGACCGAGACCGCCAACATCCTCAACAACGCGACCCCGCGCAGCCTCGTGATCCTGGACGAAATCGGGCGCGGCACCAGCACCTACGACGGGCTGGCAATCGCGTGGGCGGTCGCCGAGTACCTGCACGCGATTGGCTGCAAGACGCTGTTTGCGACCCACTACCACTACCTCAACGAGCTGGCGAACCGCTTGGAGGGCGTCGCCAACTACCGTGTCGCCGTCAAGGAGCAAGGCGACCGCATCGTGTGGCTGCACAAGGTGCTGCCTGGCGGTACGGATCGCAGTTATGGCGTGCATGTGGCGCGGATGGCGGGCGTGCCCCCAGAGGTGGTGCAGCGCGCCGAGCAAATCCTGCGCGAGTTCGAACGGCGCGGCGTGCAAGGCGCGGTTCAGCCGCCCACCAGCGACGCGCCGACCGTCCGCACCAAAAAACTGCAACTGACCCTTTTCGAGGCGGAGATGCATCCCGTGCTGGAAGCCCTCCGCGCGCTGGACATCACGACGCTCAGCCCCGTCGAAGCCCTGCTGAAACTGGACGAGCTGAAGCGCAAGTTGGAATCGTAGGCTATGGAAGGGGATGTCGCTCATATGGATGCTGCCGCCCGCGCGTGGCAGGCACTGACTCGCCTGTGGGCGTAAACAACTCTACCAGTTGCTCTACTCGCGCTGGGGGCGATAAAGTTTCTGCACAGGGATAGACAGAACAATCGAGCCATCCAAGTTTAGTTCCAGAATATGTCCCCGATAACGACTCTCGCTTATGCGAGCCTCGCCTCGCTGATGAAGCAAGGTTGCCAAATCGCTCAACGCATTCAGCCAGAGCCATTCGTGTAGCTCACTGTCTGTGGTATAGCGCAAGTACACTTCTATGCAACGCTTGAACCGTCCGAAGGGAACTTTGCTCAAGGGTATTGTTCCCTCGCTTAGCTCCCGTGCCGAACCAAACAGCGTGTCTACCCAGTACCATGCGAACCACTGCTGACCCAAAGTCGCTAATTTTAGTTGACCAAAGTATTCGTCTTTGACAGAGAGAGCTAAGTCTTGCAGGGCGATTATGGGGTTTAACCTCGCCAAGTTATTAGCTTGTGACGCCGAGATGGAACGCCGCAAGTGCTGAAAGTCTGCGGGGTACTTCTTGCTCTCCTCCGCCCAGCGAAGAAGTGTAGCTAAAGGTAAATCGACAGCACGGTCTATAAAGCTAAGCCAATTCCGCCATATCAAAACCCCTTCGTTCAATTCTGCACGCCATACCCCGTTCGTGCTCAATTTGCGCGCCATATCCTTCAGTCCTACCTGCAGGTGGGAACCTCCCTCAGTCTCCAGCAACACCCGCGCTGGATAGACTTCAACAATCACTTCTTGTTTTTTCTCTGTTGCCAATACTGCCATCCAGCTGTAAAGTGATAGGTACGACGGGAATTTGGTTGTGAGATGCATATCCTGTTGCCATGCTTGCACCGCCTGCTTCAGCCAGTCCTGATGAGTCTCAGTAGCGACCTTGTACTTGTCTGCGATGGACTCGTCTATTTCCTTGAAAACTGCAATTAGCGACTCGGTGTTTAAGCCATGTTCGGGCGTGTACTCATAATATGGTAAATCTATTCGCATCCTCTCGCTCCCCACTAAAAGATACAAAGAGACTATGAATGCCATTTCGGATGAGTCGAATTCGCAGCTGAGGACAGCCATCGGAGAACCATTAGGTTTGATTGCCACTCGATTGTCTTCGCTTTGTATACTTTCCAGCTCGTCTTGCAAGACCATTTGTAAATACTCGTCATCGGGTCGTAAATAAAATACCCTAAATGCATGACCGTTTTGAATCGACTCCTCTATCAGGCTTGATGGGAAGTTTCTAACGAAGCGCTCAGCCAGCAGGAGGCGGCTTCGGTAGCGCTCTATCTCAGCGAGGGCGAAAAGAGCAAACTTTGCTCTCGTCGTTTCATCCTCGCCATAAAAGTGTCCACCAAAATAGCTCCCAAATCTCCAAATGAAGGCGCGCCGATCTAAGTTCGCTTGCTGCTGCGCCCATTCCCGAAGCTCAGGTGAAACCTCCAGTTCAGCTGCTTTCCGAACTCGCTTTGCCAGAAGCTCAGCCAGACTGGCTGGAGTCTCTGAAGTCTCTTCTGCGTCTTCATCTTTTGGATAGACTTCTCCGATGTGTGTACCTGCTTGAAGACGCAGATGGCGCAGTTCTGTGTCGGTTATGCTACGGGGCAGGCTACTTAAAATCTCGAACACATTCAACTCGCGTGGTGGAGGGGCAGTTTTGCCTGCGAAGTATCTGGCAAGCAAATCTGCGAATTGCTTCCGCATGAGTTGTTCCTGCGAAAGAACTTTCTTGTCGCGCTCCATAATCCATATCTCTCTGGATGAGTCCTTGTCGGCAGTGGGACGGATGCAAAGGTCTAAGCTGTACTCCAACAGGTGCTTTAATTCTTCCCAAGTGCGAGGTTTTAATGAAAGGAAAGCTATCCTCTGGCGCAGCGAGGGGTCGCAACGCACTTGGCGTGTCTCTGTGGACAAGCGCAGGGCTATCTGCTCAAACGAGTATAAGCCAGGCTCAAATCCTACCTTCTGCCCCCCTGTTTGAGCAGAGCCCAGCGCTGTCCACGCTGCCCATACCGCTAACAAAAGCCAGTATCTCATAACTGCCTCTGCAAACGAATAATCGAGAGAATACTGTACCCAAACAAAAGCTGCCAGATGGTTGCGACTAGCCCAGATGCAGTCGGCGTCACAGGCGCAGGTACAGGCGCAGGCTCAGGTACAGGCGCACGCATAGGTGGGCAGTGGAGACCTCTTGTGCAGTGTGGTCTAGATGTGCAAAATTCGCGTGGATTATGTGGGTTTCGACCACTAGTGCAGCCGTTATGGGCGGTACAACTACGACCTATCGTGCAGTTGACACTTTTTGTGCAGCCATCCCCCGCTGTGCACCGCCAACCGGCTGTACATCCCCTTCCCATCGTGCAGTTGCCTGCTGCGCCGCCTACGGTACAGTTTCTGCCCGCTGTACAATTGGGATCCCAGGTACAATTCCGCCCGTAAGTACAGTCGTTCCCTATAGTGCAATCATCGTTTTTCGTGCACTGAACATCGCTGGTGCATCCCCCAGCGCCTGTGCATTCTCCTGAGGTGCATTCATCCGCGGTACAGTACCTCCCAGGAGTGCAGTCGCGGTAGTTTGTACACTCAGACCCATCTGTACAACCCACCATCGTTGCAAGAGCAAGTCTTTCTGCGTTCACATCACGCTCCCGTCTAACTGATTGCTCTCTAACACTATCATCGGGTAGCTTACTCACATGCACAACATTCATTTCCATCCCTCTAGCGCTTAGCATCGCGATATGCCGATACAGGGCACCCGTACCTTCCTCGGCCAGGCTTAGTTGATAGAGACAGGTTCCCAACACGAACAGTAGAATCGCTCGCGTAGAGTTCATCATCGCCATCGTCGTAGCAACTCCGTTAATAGTAGCGCTCCAAAGACACATTTGGGGACATGGGCATGCTTTTTCAGCCGAAACTCCACACGTTTTTGCCGCATGCTCGCATTATGAAGGCGCACAACATCACGCCCTCACGGGGTTAGCACTGCAGCGCCGCGGATTTTACCCTCACGCAGTGCCTGCAACGCCTCGTTCGCCTGCTCCAACGGGAAGGGCGTCGGGTGCGTCTGCACGATGAAGGGGCGGATGCGCTCGAAGAACGCCGCGCCGTCCTCGCGCGTCAGGTTCGCCACCGAACGCACGACCCGCTCGCCCCACAAAATGGCATACGGGAACGACGGGATGTCGCTCATGTGGATACCGCCGCACACGACCACACCGCCCTTGTCCACCGCCCGCAGCGCGGCGGGCACCAACTCGCCTGCAGGCGCGAACAGAATCGCCCCGTCCAGCGGCTCTGGCGGGATTTGTTCGGAGTCGCCTGCCCACCACGCGCCCAGCCCCCGCGCGTAGTCCTGAGTCTCGTGGTCGCCAGGGCGCGTGAAGGCGAACACGCGCATCCCGTCGCGGATGGCAATCTGGATTAGGATGTGCGCCGCCGCGCCGAAGCCGTACAGCCCCAGCCGATTACCCAGCATCTCGCGCCGCGCCGTCCGATACGAACGGTAGCCAATCAGCCCCGCGCACAGCAACGGCGCTGCGCCCACTGCGTCGTAGCCGTCGGGGATGGGGAACACATAGCGGGCGTCGGCGACGGCGTACTCGGCATAACCGCCGTCCAGGGTGTAGCCTGTGAACTTCGCGAAGGGGCACAGGTTCTCGCGTCCCGCCTCGCAGTACCGACACGCGCCGCAAGTCCAGCCCAGCCACGGCACACCCACCCGCTGACCCACCTGCAGCGTGCTGACCTCCGCGCCGAGCTGCGCCACCTCGCCGACAATCTCGTGCCCCAAAATCAGCGGCAACTTCGGGTTCGGCAGCTCGCCGTCCACAATATGCAGGTCGGTGCGGCACACGGCGCACGCCTGCACGCGAATCAGCACTTGGTGCGCCTCGGGCTGCGGGATGGGCGCCTCGCGCAACACCAGCGGCTGCCCGACCGCCTCCAGCACCATTGCCCGCATCGTACTCATACGCGCTCAAAAAGCCCTGCCGCGCCCATGCCCAGCGCGGCGCACATCGTGACGAGACCGTAGCGTCCGCCCGTGCGCTGCAGCGCATACGCCAGCGTGACGACCTGTCGCGCGCCCGTGCAGCCCAGCGGATGCCCCAGCGCAATCGCGCCGCCCAGCGGGTTCACCCGCGCCATCGGCATTTCGAAGATGCAGTTCGACGCCAGCACCTGCGCCGCGAACGCCTCGTTGAACTCGATGTGGTCGATCGCGTCGATGCAGACGCCTGTGCGCCGAAGCAGTTTCGGGATGGCATAGGCGGGCGCGACGCCGAAGTCCTCAGGGGTTAGCGCGGCGGTCGTGTAGCCCACGAAGCGCAGCAGGGGCTTGATGCCCAGCGCGTCCGCCTTGCGTGCGCGCATCACCAGCACGGCAGCCGCGCCGTCGCTGCGCTGCGAGGCGTTGCCCGCCGTGATGATGCCGTCGGCGCGGAACGCAGGCTTGAGTTTCGCCAGCGACTCCATGCTCGTGTCGCAGCGGGGTCCCTCGTCACGGGTGAGGGTAATCGCCTCGCGTTGCGGGCGTCCGCAGGCGTCCACCGTCTGCACTTCGGTCTGCACGGGGGCGATTTCGGCGTCGAACAGCCCCTCATCTTGGGCGCGGACGGCTTTCTGATGGCTCTGCAGCGCGAAGGCGTCCGCCTGCTCGCGCGTGATACCGTACTTGCGGGCGAGTTGCTCCACCGACAGCCCCATGCTCAGGTAGGTGTTGGGCGCGTCGCGAAACAGCGTCGGGTTCGGGTGCGTGCGGATGTCCAGAAAGGGCACGCGGCTCATGCTCTCCACGCCCCCTGCGAGGATGATGTCAGCGTCGCCTGCGCGGATGCGCTCGGCGGCGATGGCGACGGCTTCCAGCCCCGACGCGCAGAAGCGGTTCACCGTCGCGCCAGGCGTGCTTTGGGGTAGCCCCGCGCGCAGGGCGGCGACGCGGGCGACATTCATGCCCGATTCGCCTTCGGGCGTCGCGCAGCCGAAAATCACATCCTCGATCTCTTGGGGATCCACGGCGGGGCATCGTGCGAGGACGGCTTGAATCGCCATCGCTGCGAGGTCGTCAGGTCGAGTATGGCGCAGGCTGCCGCGGGGCGCTTTGCCGATGGGCGTGCGCACCGCTGCCACAATCACGGCTTCGTTGCTCATGCGTGCCTCCATCAGCAGAGAGGATACCTGATGGGGGCTTCCACCATCGTCGGGTGCGGGTGGACAGGCTGCTCCTATGGCAGGCTTTCCAAACGATAGTCGCCTATCCAGCGAAGCCAGTCCAGTTGGCGGCTTAGGGCGTTGTAGAGTCGCTTGTCGCCCGTAAAGCACCACACGCCTAACTGCTGGGCAAGCGCCAAGTACGCGCTATCGTAGTATGACCGTTGATAGCGATGCGCCAACTCAAGTGCCAACTCGTTCACCTCGCCAAACGGGTGGAAGCGGATATTGAGCATTGGAAGCACGCTGATTGCGGTCAACGCTTCCTCCCAAAGAATACGCTGTTGGCGCAGCGCTGCCCATAGCCCGTTGCCCCATTCATAACCCAGAAGGTCAGGCGCGTGCAGTATAAGCCGCCCCCCGATGCTGTCAGCGAGCAGCTGGGACGCTTGCTCTATGCCTTCTTCGTCGTTGAACACCCACTTGAGGGCGACAGAGGCGTCTACAACGACCGCTTTAGCGACCACGCTCATACTCGATCAGTTCGCGCACGGGATGGGGCAGCGGGGGGTGCGAGTCGCGAATACGGAACAGTTGCTCTATCGGCGAAGCGTCCGAGGGGGACGCTGGCTCGCAAAACACGATACGCACTTCCACCTCCCCCTCCACTTCGGGTAGAGGCTCACCTGGCAAGGGGCGAATGGTCTTGCCGTCATAAACGCCGCGAATAGTCAGCATGTTCTTTCCCTCGTGTAAAGTGCTGGAGCGCAAGCCTCAGCCGAAGGCAGAAGCTTCGCTTTTACGCTTTAGAGAGCGCACTACGCCTTGTGGATGCAGTGTCCTGCCGCGTCGTGGAACGCTTCCATCAGGGCCTCCACCATCGTCGGGTGCGGGTGGATGGTGTCCACCAGCTCGTCGAGGGTGGCTTCCAGCTTGATGGCAAGCACGGCTTCCTGCAGCAGGTCGCTGGCGTGCCCGCAGCAGATGTGGACGCCGAGAATCTGCCCGTATTTGGCGTCGGCAACCACCTTGACAAGCCCGTCGCGCTCGCCGACCGCCATCGCGCGCCCCAAGATGCGCGGCTGGAACTTGCCGATGCGCACTTCGTAGCCCTGCTCGCGCGCCTGCTTCTCCGTTAGCCCGACGCCCGCCACTTCGGGCACGGTGTAGACCACATTCGGTACGGCGCGGTAGTCCATCGTGCGCTCCGCACCGAAGCAGTTCTCGGCGGCGACGATGCCCTGTGCGCTCGCCACATGCGCCAGCGGCGCAATCCCTGTGATGTCGCCAATCGCGTAGATATGCGGGATGTTCGTGCGCATATACTCGTCCACCGCCACATACCGCTTGTTCATCTGGATACCGACCGTCTCCAGCCCGATGCCGTCCACATTCGGCTTGCGCCCGACGCCAATCAGTACCACCTGCACATCGAACTGCTGCATGCCGTTGGGCGTCTCCACATGGCAGCGCCAGCGGTCGCCGACGCGCTCGGCGGATTTGAGTGTGCTGCCCGTGATGAACTGGATCCCCTGCTTCGACAGGGCGCGCTCCGCCTCTTTGGCAATCTCTTCGTCGAAGGTGGGCAAGATGTGCGGCATCATCTCCACGACCGTCACATGGCTGCCCAGCGCGTTGAACACGAAACTGAACTCCACGCCGACCGCGCCCGCGCCCAGAATCAGCATGCTGTCGGGCACGAACGGCGCGTTCACGGCGTCATCGCTCGTCCACACATTCTCGCCCTCCAGACCAGGGATGTTGATTTTCATCACGCTGGAACCCGTCGCGAGGATGATATTCTTGCCGCGCACGAGGTCTTTGCTCCCGTCGGGGCGCGTGACCTCGATGGTGTGCGGGTCAATTAGTTTGCCCGTGCCCTCGATGCTCTGGACGCCGTTTTTCTTGAACAGCATGCCGATGCCGCCGCGCAGGGTCTGCACGATTTTGTTTTTACGCGCCTGCATCTGCTCGAAGTCGTAGTCCACTGTGCCGTGGATGAGGATGCCCATCTCCTTCGCGTGCAGCACATGCTGGTAGCGTTCGGCGTGGGCGATCATCGCTTTGCTTGGGATACAGCCCCAGTTGAGGCAGGTTCCGCCTAAATATTCGCGTTCGATACAAATCACACTGCCGCCGCCGTGTTCTTTGGCGAGTTGCCCCGCGCGGATGGCAGCCACATAGCCGCCTGGTCCCGCGCCCAGCACCACCACATCCGCTTCGTAAGTTGCCATAGACGCCTCCCTAACGGCAGGAAGTATACCCCAGCGGGGGCGTCTCTGGCGTCAGAACCGATACTGCGCTGCCAGGATCACGCGGTCGTTGGCGATGCGATTGCCGCGCTCTTCAGTGGTTTGCTCGTAGCGCAGGCTGAGTCGTATCCGCTCCTGCACGAAGTAGTGATAGGTCAGCGAGAGGGTCTGGATTCGGTCGCCGCCGCGCTTGGTGTCGGGGTCAAAGTCCTCCCACGCCAGCACAATCTGGTTGCGCGGGTTCGGCTCATAGATTGCGTACAGGAACACCGTCTGCAGGTCGCTGGGAGTCAGGAATCGCGGCGCGGTTCCACCTGCGGGGTTGCGGTCGCGTCCCCAGATGTAGTCGGCGCGGATTTTCAGGGGTGTGTTCGGGATGCGCTGTTCCAGTTCGGCGTAGAAGATACGGCGGTCGCTGTCGGGCACTTCGATGGGATTGTTGTTTGCGTCGCGTGCTTGCAGGCGGGGGCGTCTACCGACCAGCCCGCCGATGGCGAACTGCGTGTCGCCGCTGCGATAGCGCCAGCTAAGCGTGCCTGCGACCGCCGCTTGCCCGCCTCGCGCGTCCAGTTGCGGGTCGCGATAGGCAAGGCTGTTCCAGACGCCCGCCTCCAGCGTGTTTTGCGCGTTCACGCGGTAGGCGACATAGCCCCCACGCAGGCGCGCCCCCGCGAAGAGAGTGCGCGTCGTGTTGCCCCGCTCCAGCGTGTCAAGAATCACAATCCGCTCGCGCACATCGTAAAACAGCGGTGCAAGCATCTGCCCCACGAAAACTGTAATCTCCGCTCTGGGTCTCCACGCAACAAATGCGTCCAGCAAGTCTGCCGCGCGTCCCGCCTCACCCGAAGCGAACTCCACCTGAAGATTGCCCGTGGTCTGCTCGTCGACCTGAAACCGCGCACCAAGCCGCGCCAAGCGCACGCTGAAGCCGTCGCTGCCCTGCGCGCCCTGCGCGTCGCTCCACTGCACGCGCAGCACGCCTGTCAGCTGCACCCGCTCGTCGAGCGCCTCGCCTGAATAGGCAAGGCTCAACAGCACGCACAACCCGCTGAAAAGTCCCCAAAGCCTCCTGCGTCGCATCGTTGCCTCCTTGCTTGCGCTGTAGGGGATACGCCGCGCGGGACGCCTTTCCTGCTGCTATAGGTGTGTTTCGCCGAGTCGGGTATAATCCCTGTATGCCCGAAACCGCAACGCCTGTCGTGTCCGAGCAGGAGCAGGTCGCCCCACCCATCGACCTGCTGGAAGCCGAACGCGCCCTGCTCCACAAATACCAACTCCACGAACTGCCAGAGGAGGATGAAGTCCCCTTGGAAAACCACTACCACCGACTGCAAATCAATCTCCTGCACGAACTCACCTACCAACTCTTCAAAGACCGCACCGACTTCTACTGCGGCGGCAACATGTTCCTCTACTACGACCTAAAACAAGCCGAAAAGGTCATCCAGTTCGTTCAAGGGCAACGCCGCCGCGCGCCCTACAAGGGTCCCGACTTTTTCGTGGTGCTGGGCGGGGTGGACGGCACGAAAGACCGCAAGCGTTGGGTGGTGTGGCACGAGGGGGGTCGGTATCCTGATGTGATTATTGAGATTACCTCGCCGAGTACGAAGTCTAAGGACACGAAAGACAACTTGCTGTTGTATTCCAAGGTGTTTCGGACGCGGGAGTATTATTGGTATGATGAGGAGGCAGGGGAGTTAGTGGGTTATCGTCTACAGGGCGACGAGTATGTGTCGATTGCGCCGAATGAGCGCGGGTGGTTGTGGAGTGAGGTGTTGGGGGTGTGGTTGGGAGTGTCGGACGCGCCGTTTTTGGGTTGGCGGTATCGGTGGTTGCGGTTTTATCGCGAGGATGGCAGTTTAGTGCTGACGGGGGAAGAGGCGGAACGCCTGCTGCGCGAGCAAGCCGAGCAACGCGCCGAGCAGGAACGCCTGCAGCGCGAGCAGGAACGCCAACGCGCCGAAGCGGAGCGTCAACGCGCCGAGCAGGAACGCCTGCTGCGCGAACAAGCCGAGCAACGCCTCGCCGAACTGGAAGCCGAACTCAAGCGGCTGCGAGGCGAACAATAAGCGCACATACCCTCCCGTCGGGTACACTTCCGTCGGGTATGAAAACGGTCGTTATCGTGGGCGCGGGGATGGGTGGATTGGCGACCGCCGCGCGCCTGGCAAACGCAGGCTATGAGGTTGCCGTGTTCGAGGCGCGCCCCCAAGTCGGCGGGCGCATCGGCGAACTGCGCCGCGACGGATACCGATTCGACACAGGTCCCACCCTGCTGATGATGCTTGAACCGCTGGAACGCCTCTTCGCCGACCTCAACCGCCGCGTGGAGGACTACCTCGACCTCGCGCTGATTGACCCGTCGTATCGCGTCTACTTCGGCGACGGCACGGTATTCGACTCCACGCCGAACATCGCCCGCATGGTGCGCGAAATCGCCCGCAAAATCAGCCCCAACGAAGTGCCGGGCTACCTGCGCCTGATGGCAGACCTCAGCGCGATGTACCACGCTGTCGTGCCCGCGTTTGTGCGTCGTCAGTACGACAGCCTCGCTGACCTGTTCACGCCCTACCAAGTCGGGCTGTTGCTGCGCCATCGGCTGCTAAGCAACCTCTGGCGGCGCGTCGGACGGTATGTGCGCGACCCACGCCTGCAGATGCTGTTCTCGTTCCAGACGATGTATCTGGGGCTGTCGCCCAAAGACGCGCTGTGGGTCTACGGCGTGCTGACCTACATGGAGTCGGGCGAGGGCGTGTGGTATCCGCGCGGGGGGATGCACCGCCTGCCCGAAGCGGTCGCGCGAATCGCCCAAGAGGAAGGCGCACGGATTTACCTCAACCAGCGCGTGCAGGAGGTGCTGATTGAAGACGGGCGCGCGGTGGGCGTGCGCCTCGCGTCGGGCGAGGTGCTGAAAGCCGACTATGTGGTCATCAACGCTGACGCGCCGACCGCCTATCGCGAACTGCTGCCTCCTACGCCGTATGCCAAGCGCGAGTTCCGCAACTCGTGCAGCGCGCTGATGTTCTACATCGGCTACACCGAGCCACTGCCCCACCAACTGCACCACAATGTCTACTTCAGCCGCGATTTCGAGGCGAACCTGCGCGAACTGTTTGTGGAGAACCGCGTGCCCAGCGACCCGTCGTTTTACACCTGCCTCTCGAACCGCACCGACCCCGCCGACGCGCCCGCAGGCTGCGAGAACCTGTATGTGCTGGTTCCCGTGCCGAACTTGACTGGGGAAAACGCCCGCGCCGCTGCCCCGCGCGTACTGGAGACAGTCATCCAGCGCGTGGGTCTCAAGCGCGAGCGGATGCAGTTCGTGGAGACGCTGACCCCGCACGAGTGGCAGGCGATGGGGTTGTGGCAGGGCGCAGCGTTCGGCATCGCGCACACCTTCTTCCAGTCCACCGCGTTTCGCCCGTCGGTGCAGACGCCATTCCGCAACGCCTACTTGGTGGGGGCAAGCACGCAGCCCGGCAACGGGATCCCGATGACGCTGATTTCCGCCGAGCTGGTCGCCCAGCGCATTCTGGGCACTTGGGGGCGAAAGGCTTAGTCTTCTGGGGGAATCCAGATGTTGTATTCCCAAAACTCCAAATCGGCGCGGCGCATTTCAGCAATCGCTTGGCGAATCGCCTCCGCTTCCTCTTCGGTAAGCGTTCCCGCCAGCAGTTGCAACACCAGCTGCGGCGAGCCTTTCGGCAACGGGGGGTCGCCAATCTCAACAATCTCAAGATGCACGCGCGTGCCTTCGGGCAACGCCAGCAGCTCGTCCAGCTCAATCACAGAGCCGCGCACAGTCCCTTTGAAAGCCACTGCTCATCACCTTCGCGTCGCAGTGTACCCCACGGATCGCCGTGCGCCAACACTTTTGGAGTGCTGAAGCGTCAGCTCCAGCGTCGTGCGGAGACGAAGTTTCTGCTGAAACCAGGATCTTATCGGGCAGGATAGCGCGCCTTGGGTTCAAACAAGGTCAGCTGCTCCGTAGGCGAATCTTGCGCGGGTATCGACGCGGCGGCATAGACCTCCTCGAAGGCTTGAAGCGCGCCCTCGAACCATTCGGCGGTCGGCTCCCAGCCCGACTCGGCGCAACTGGCGGACCGCAACAGCTCGCCGACGAAGTGCAGGTACATCAGGTTGCGCGCGCCGTTCCCGTAAGCGCCCACGATTTGTTGGGCGCGTTGTAGCGCGTCGGCGGGCGTGTGCGCTAACGGCTGGAACGGCAACGACCGCTTGCGGCAAATCAGCACCAAGTCCATGTCCAACGCCTGCTTGTTGCGGATGTGCGGGTTCACTTTGTACTCGCTCTGCACAGGGAAAAAGTCCACGATGCGGAACCCGCCCTGTTGCACCGCCGTCAGAATCGTCCACCACGCGCGCGGGTTGGTGTGGTGGAAGGTGAAGATTGCCTGATTCCCTCGCGTATGCTCTATCTTCAGCAACGCCTCTATCCCTCCTCACGCCAGTTCTCCACACGCAATGGATAACCTACCTCTACCACACGCGCATAATGACGCACATTCGCTGACACCAACACCAGCTGATGATGCAGCCCAGATGTCGGTGTCAATCAGTGCCTTCTCCATCAGCGGGTCTCCACTGAGCGCGTTCGCGTTCGGTCATCACTTCTTGCTCGATCTCGGAGAGCAAGTCGGCGTAATCACGCAGTAAGCCCCAAAAAGGGTTGCTTGTGGGTATGGATATTTGCACCTCCACCTTGACGCCGTCGGGCAGGTGGGGATCTTCATCCAGTTCAATCGTGCGTCCCCGAACAACACCACGCAGGCTCATTCCGTTCGCCTCGCGAAGGAGTATACCCCGTCATCGCCCTCTCCGTAAGGTTCTCCCCGCTTCGCGAGGGGAACCGCGAGAGGCGCGCCTACTCGGTTCCCCCTGCGTGCAGAGGGAACCATAAGGAGAAGGAGGGCTTCAATTACGCTTGTTTTTACAAACTTTGGTCGCGCGATTGGTATTATCCCGCCACTGTTGCGCGTGGAGGGTCTGACCACGCGCCCCGTGCCCACCCACTACTCGCCTGCGCGCTGCAATACCTCCGCCAGTAGCGTATCGCTCACATAGAACCCTGCTTGTTGCCGAAGCTGCTCCACCAACGGGCGCACCGCAGCGATTAGCCCGCGCTGCTTCGCCACTATAAGCGTGCCCAGCAAGCCGACTACACGCAGATTCCGCTCACGCGCACAACGCCGACCTATCCGCTCGTCCATCAGGAGCAAGTCCGCCTGCAGCCGTTCCGCCAAAGCAATCGCTTCGGCTTCCCCCCTGTCCAATCGGTAGGGCGCTAACGACTGGAGCGTCTCCAACGGCACAGCGCGTACCTGTATCCAGTCCGCCGCCTCCAGAAACGGGGGATGGTCGCCGCGAGATTCTCCCGCGCGAAGTTCGCGATACACCGCCTCGGGAACATAGACCCCGCCGTAGAGCTGGCGCAAGAGGGCGACCTGTCCTATCGCCGCTAAGTTGGTCATCGGCGAGGTGTTGCTCACCACGATCACGGGAGGTCAACCTCTTGCAGGTTGGTCAAGTCTTCCGCGAGGTCGTCTGGGGTGTAGTGGATGGGCACGCCCCGCTCGCTCAGGGCGCGTTGGAACTGCAGGCGCGTCAGCCCTGCAAGGCGGCTTGCCAGCGCCAGCGTCAGTCGCCCCTGCTGGTACAGCCATATCGCCAGCTCCAGCCGAAGCTCCGTCTCGCTCATTTGCGCCGCCTGCAGCCACTCGTCTGAAATGATGACGCTCATCGTGGGGGAATTGTACCTGCGCAGCCTTTATCCCGCCACGGTTGCGCGTGCGAGGTCTGACCACGCACTCCGACTGTCGTTGCGCGCCTGCAGTTGCGCTTCCCAAGTGGCGGGCAGTCCCAGCGCGGTCTTGACAGGTCCGAGGTTCGCCAGAAACGCGGCATCACTCACGGGGCAGGATAGCGCACCTTGGGTTCAAACAAGGTCAGCTGCTCCGTAGGCGAATCTTGCGCGGGTATCGACGCGGCGGCATAGACCTCCTCGAAGGCTTGAAGCGCGCCCTCGAACCATTCGGCGGTCGGCTTCCAGCCCGACTCGGCGCAACTGGCGGACCGCAACAGCTCGCCGACGAAGTGCAGGTACATCAGGTTGCGCGCGCCGTTCCCGTAAGCGCCCACGATTTGTTGGGCGCGTTGTAGCGCGTCGGCGGGCGTGTGCGCTAACGGCTGGAACGGCAACGACCGCTTGCGGCAAATCAGCACCAAGTCCATGTCCAGCGCCTGCTTGTTGCGGATGTGCGGGTTCACTTTGTACTCGCTCTGCACAGGGAAAAAGTCCACGATGCGGAACCCGCCCTGTTGCACCGCCGCCAGAATCGTCCACCATGCGCGCGGGTTGGTGTGGTGGAAGGTGAAATACATCGCCCCGTCGTCTTTTAGCACGCGGCAGCACTCGCGGAACACATCGGTCAGCAAGCGCAGGTAAGCGTCTTCACCCTTGCCCTGCCCCTGATTGACGACTGCCTCGCGCTCGTGGGGCACTAACTCGCTCTGGAAGCAAGGCGCGTCCGATAGGCGCGATAACCACGCATAGAAAAAGTTCGACAGCTCGGAGTAGTGGACATTATCGTAGTAGGGCGGGTCAGTAATCACGAGGTCAACGGATTGATCGGGCAGTTCGGGCAAGTGCGCGGAGTCGCGACAGAATAGCAGGGCAGCACGCTCGGTACGCTGCAGCGACTCGTAGCTCTCCACGAAGCGCGCGGCTATCCGCTCGCCTGCAACGGTGTGTGTAATCACCTGACCCTGCTTATCCTTGAACCGCTCGAAGGGAGCTACACCATACGCCTTCGCGTTCCGATACCGCCTGTAGCAGTTGACGAAAGTGCCCGCGCCCTCTTCCGAGACGCCCCACACATTGTTCTCTACAGGCGTCGTCGTCAGCGGCATCGCGTGATAGTTGAACAGGTGATGCAGTTTGCGGTTGGGGTAGTTGTACGGCGTCATCATGTTGTTGTATTCCAGCATGTTGGAGAGGACGGTGTAGAAGCAGTTGCGGTATTCGGGGTCTTCAATCGCTTGAACAGCGCGTATCAGCGCGTTGAACGCCAGCAGTTGCCGCGCGTTAAAGATGTCGCGGTAGCGGCGGTATCCGTGCTGAATCCACCGCCGCGAGGATGTGCCTAACGGGATGTGCTGGTCGGGCAAGATGAGATTAAGCTCCGCCTCGCGAAACTCCCGCTCAATCTGCTCCAGCAGGTTGAGGTCGTCGGCGTCGGGCGATTTGTAGAGGCGGGCGCGGCAGGCAGGACACCAATACTCGATGGCGATTAGCCGCTCGCTGAGGCGCGCGCCGTTGCGTATCGTTTCCAGCAGCGAAATGGGCTTCTCACTGCAGGCGCATCGATAGTAGCCCTCGTTGTACGCGCCTTCGCGGGGGTTGAAGGTCGCGCCGCACGCAGGGCACGCCGCAGGCTGCGCGCCCGACCATGCGAACAAGTGCAGGCACTGGGGGCAGAAAACGGTCGCAGGGTTGGACGCCGACAGTGGGCGGTTGCGGCTTAGCCCCTCGTTCAGCAGGCAACGCTTGTGCAGCAAGGTCGTTTGCCCACAGCGCAAGCACGGCACCGTGCGTACCCAGAAGGCGTACAGCGTCTCCGCGTTTGCGCCGCACGCGGCGCAGCGCGTGCGGTACATCGCGCGTATCGCCTCGCCCGCGCTCTGCGCGAGTTGCTCGAAGTAGGCGTCCAAGCGTGCGAGGTCTACCTCCTTGAGGCTCTCGCGCACAATCCAGTACGACACGGGATTGATGTCGCAGCCGATGACCTTCGCGCCCATGCGGTTCGCCTCAATCAGCGTCGCGCCGCCGCCCATAAACGGGTCAAAGATGACCCACTGGCTCAGGTCGTGAGGAGCGAAATAGGGCGCGTGAACATCCAAGTCGCCTAGCGGGTTGAGGCGCAGCAGGCGGTCGCGCAGGTCGGGCTGCGTGGCTAACAGGATAATCGCGCGGAACAGCGACCCTGGTCGGCGCGCCCACCACTTGTGCAGCGAGTATATCGGGCGGTAGTGCTGCCGCTTGCCCGTCTCATCTTGGCTAAGCTTGCTGACGAGTTGCTCCACCTGCAGGCTGGGGGCAAGACGATCACCATCACTGCGGGTCAGGCTGCCAGAAGGGACACTCCGTGTCGGGTTTGGGTATTGAGTCATATCCACGCTCCTTGTAAAACGCTGGAAGCTCCTCGCTGAAGGGAAACTCTTCTCTAAAGCTCCCTCTTAGGTTGATGAGTATCGCTTCTCCCAATTCACGGCGATACTTCCCAAAAGCCACGCCGTACCATTCAATCAATTCGCTCTCGCGAATAATTCCCCTGATTTTGTGTCCAAGCTGCCGAAGCAGTCGTTCTACCATCTCAGCGTCAGCATCACGGCAGACAATCACTACTTCATCAGCAGTGGTGTTTTCCACGATATCTTCGGCGAGATCTTCGTGAAGGTTAATATGCTTAACCTGCACAATCGATCCGAAATTTGCCCACATATCGATACCTCGATCCGCAGCGTTTGCCACACCAGCGCGGAAAAGTTGGGCGCGAATATGTCGAGAGGGTAGCTCTAATGATACCCCAACAAGCCGCCGAATCAGGTCTTCGAACTCTTGCATCTTGCTGAGTTTCTCTGTATTTACAGAGACTTCTACTCTCACATTCACAGCGTCAAGGACAGCGTTGAACAGGGCATAGACAGTTATTTCGTATGCTTTGTCTATGCTTTTCTTCAGTCCTCTGGATTGCTCGAATTTCTGAAGGAATTCCGCTATACTAAACTCGTCTGGATCGCGCTTTAGATACTCAGCTATGTCTTGGATTGCTACCTGTCTTTTTGCAAACTGTTGGTAGATGTATCGCTCTACAACTCCACCAAACTGATTATTGACTTCTGCCAATTCCTGTAGGACAGGGGGTGGAACAGCATTTTCGTCGAAGAGGTTGTCCTGATATTTTTGTGAGGATGTGGATACGCGACCGATTAGCCTTCTGGTAATCTCGTCCCTCCATCGCTTGGAGGAATTTCTGTACGCCTCTTTGTTGCTCAAGTCGCCTAACCCGTGCTGCATTGGTTCCGTGCGATAGCGGTACAATATCTCCGCAATCTGGATAGGCTTATACATAAAAGCGCGTTGCTTGTCAATAAACCTATCCAAGCGCGCCTTCAGCTCTTGCATCCTCTGCAAGTCCATCTGTTCACACCCCCACCAGCTCCTCCTGCTTGAGATACCGCTCGCGCTGGTCTTGGGGCAGGGTGCGCCAGATCAGGAACTGCTTGCGCAGGATGTTCAAAAACCGCCGATTGACGCGCTTCCAGTTGGCGATGTCGCCGCTCAGGCGCGTCAGGGTCAGCCGAATGTCGTACACGCCCACATAGGCGGTCGGCACAATCTCGATGCGCACATGCTGGCTCACGCCCAAGTCGAACGGCGCAATCCACGCATCGCACTCGATGCGGTAGCCTGTGCCATGCTCGGCGGCGAAGGTCTCGGTGCGCACATCCTGCGTGATGAACTCGCCGACGGAATGCTCTTCGTAGGCGTGGAACCACTCGGCGATGAAGCCCGACAGCCCCCGCGCCTGCACGCTGGTCACCGAGAACGGCAGCGGGATGCGCCAAGTGTCGCCGTCGGGTTCGGGCAGCCGCCAAGTGCGCTCTTCGGCAGGGGTGGCGACCTCCGACGCCTTGCGCGCCGGGTAAATCGTGGACAGCAGCACCACCGCCACGACCACCACCGTCGAGAAGACCGCCGACATCGACGAGAAGTTCAGATACAGTTGCGGGAACCAGCCCGTCAGCACGATGATTTTGGCGACCAGCTGCGCCACGAAGTAGCCCGCGACCGACCCCAGCACGGCATAGACCAGCGACTCGGCGAAAAACAGCATCGCCACATGGTTGGGCGCCAGCCCAATCGCGCTGAAGATGCCAATCTCGCGCACGCGCTCATAGACCGACCCCAGCATGGTGTTCAGTACAATCAGCGCAGCGATGATGATGGGCAAGATCACATACTCCAGCCCCTGCCCGCTGGCGGCTTGGATGGTGCTGTAGCGCACGGTGCGGTCGCCCAGCCCCGCGTAGAGGTTCAGCCCCAAGCGCGGCATCAGCTCACTGCGCAGGATGCGCAGCGCCTCTTCCTGCGTCGCGAACTCCAGCGCCAGCGAGTAGATGTTGCCCCCCAAGTTGATAACCGTCTCGTAGGGCATAATGACCACGCTGTCGGGTTCGAGGTGGACATACTCGCGGAAGCCGCCCTGCCCGCCTTGTCGCCCCTGCGACTGCAGGCGTTGCATCAGGATGAAGTCCACAGGGGTCAGCGGCTCGGTGTCGAGGTCGGTGATCTGCTTGAAGGCGAGGTTGTCCCAGATGCCGACGACGGTGTAGTCGACGCCAGCGAACTGGATGCGGGCGCGTCCGACCTCTTCGGGGCGGATGCCCAGCGCGTCGGCGGCGTTCTGGGGCAGGATAATTGCGTTGCGCTCGCCTGGTAGCAGCCACCTGCCTGCGACTAACGCTTCCTGCGGGCGGGTGACCTTCGCTTCGGCGGGCGTCATGCCGACAATCGCGCGTGCGCTGAAGCGGCGGTCGGCGCGTTGCAGCGTGATGAACGCCTGCTCGCCGATTTGCGTGCCGAAGAACCACGCGCGGGGGGCGACGGCGCGCTCCCTGCCGAACTCATCGTTCATCAGCCGATACGCCGACTCACGCAACGGCTGCCAGTCCACCGTGCGCATCATGATGCCGTTGTAGCGGGGCGCGCCAGGCGCGGGCGCCTCGTTGAAGCGCAGCACATTCACGATGGAGGTGAACGACAGCACGATAAAGGTCACCAGCACCAGCGACAGGCTGGTCAGGAAGGTGCGCAGGGGGCGTCGGCGCATGTTGGACACGCCGAGATTGAACGCCGCCGCCGCGACGCTCATGCGCCCGACATCCGCCGTGTGCGAGCCAATCACCTGCTTCTGGAGACGCTTGAGTTGCTCCTCGAACTTGCCCGCGATGAACACCCCCACAATCACCGACAGCGCGCCCATCGTGAAGGCGATGAACACAATCACGGGGTTGCCCGTGATGTCGAAGGCGGGGTGAATGTAGCGGAACAGCAGGAACACCGCGACGAAAATCAGCGAGGCGTAGGTCAGTTGGCTTTTGAGGTTGGGCGCGCCGAACAGCAGTCGCTCCATGAAGTAGGCGAACGGCATCAGCAGCGCGAGGTAGAAGATGACGCCGTTGACCACATCGTTGGCGGTCGCTTTCACATCGGGGTAGGCGCGCGCCGAGTAGCCCCACGACATGCGGGCGTACACATCGAGCGCGGCGTAGTCCTTCTCTTGCAGGGCTTTTTGCGCCTTCTCCAGCGACTCCTTTGCCAGCGCGTGCAGGTCGTTCACGCCGGGGTTCACGATGCGGTGCTTGGCGAGGGTGCGGATGCGCGAGTCGTTGAGGGTGAACATATCTTCGGCGACGCGCAGGGCGGTGTAGGCGATTGCGCCGCCGCGGGCGATCAGGTCGCGCTCGGTCAGCGTCTTGGGGTCGAAGGTGGGCACGGTGAAGCCTTGCGCCTCGCGCGGATCGCCCCCGACGAGGTAGCCTTTGCCTTCGGGGTTGTCAGGCGTACTGTTCAGCAGCAGCATGCGGTCGGCGCCGGGTCCCGCGCCCATCTTGATTTTCAGCCGCGCGCCTGGCTGCGAGAAGATGACCGCCACATCTTCCACATAGCTCGCCAGCGGCACATCTTTGGGCGTGGTGATTAGCCCGAACATGCGGGGGCGCGCGTTGGTGTCGCCGTCGAACAGTTCGAGCGTGGTCAGCGGCGCAAGCGTCTGCGGGTCAATCAGGTCGTACAGCGCGGTCGCCACGCAGCGGAACACGATAATCGGCGTTTCCTTCTCGCCGACGGTCATCAGGATGTTGATGGGGTAGTTCTCCGCGCCTTGGATGCCCAAGTCGGGGGCGTACTCAATCGCGCCTGTGTCGGGGTTGAGTTTGTAGGCGTTGATTTCGAACTCGCGGCGGTAGTTGTAGGCGGTAATGGGCGGGATGCCGACGAAGTTGAAGCGCGCCTGCTCGCGCGGGATGGGGCTGCTGTCGTCCACGATTTGGAACATGTTGCCGCGCACGCCCATCAGGTTCTTCATCCAGTGGCGCACGACCACAATCGAGCCGTTCACGGGGGTGTTCGGGTAGAAGCTGCGGTTGGGGTCGAACAGGTAGACATTGCCGTACAGTCGCCCGAAGCCGCCCTGCAGGCGGATGCGCAGCCACTCGGAGGGCTTTTCGATGGGGAAGCGCAGCGCGAAGTCGCCCCGCTGGTTCGGGTCGTTGAACACATGGTCGAGCTGACAGGCAATCACGCGCGTCTGGATGGCGAGGTTGGCGATGTTGCAGTTTTCGAAGGTATCGAACGGGGTGTCCACCAGCGGGCGCGAGTCTTCGATGGTCGCGAAGGTGATGCCCCATGCGCCTGCGAGGGTCGCCGCCTCAGCGTCGAAGGCGGGCTTGCCGGGGATATAGGTGCGCCAGTAGCGTCCCTGCACGGCGTTGATGCCGTCGGCGAAGAGTTTGTTCGGCGTGGTGCCCAGCACAGGCGCGATGCGTTCGGCATGTTCGCGCATCACGCGCCCGATGTCGGTGAAGTAGCGCTGGATGTCCTCGCGCATGTCGTAGAACCAGCTCTTGTAGAACACGCCGACGCCTGTCGAGCGCGTCGCCAAGTCCAGCCCCACGAACAGGTAGATGTCCTGCTTGGCGGGCGGGCGTCCGCCAAGCGATTCGAACACATTCGGTCGGCTCCAGTCGGGCAGGCGCGCCTCGATGAACTGGCGCACGCCCTCCAACGCTTGGAAGTGCCCGCTCAGCGCGACGAATAGCACGCTGCGCTTGGGCGGGTACTGCCGAAACACCCGCGCCAACTCCAGCAGGCTGGCGATGCCTGCCGCGCTGTCTGCGCCTGGCGCCAGCGACGGCACGATGGAGATGGAGTCGTAGTACGCCGTGACGACAATCCACTGGTCTTTGAGGGCGGGGTCGCTGCCAGGGACGACGCCGACGATGTTGTAGCCCTCGCGCACTTGCCACGGCATACGGCAGGTAAGCTTCGCCTGCAGGTCGGGCTGGGTCTCGGCGAGGGCAATCAGTTTAGCGGCGTGCTGGCGCGGCAGCCAAAAGCGCGGCACATCGAGCGGGATGCCGATGAACTTCGCCTCCGCCTCGCCGCGAGTGGTCGTTTCGGGTTCAATAAACACAATCGCGCGTGCGCCCAGCCGTGCAGCGTTCAGCCAGTTGTTGCCCGTGTTGAAGTCCATCAGCACGATACTGCCTTCCACAGGCTTGCCGCGAAACTGCTGGAGTTGCCCGTCGCGCACATAGATTAGGTTGCCCCGTATGCCGTCGGGGGGCAGCTGCGAAGTGCGCACTTGGTTGGGCCAGAGGGGGTAGACGCGCAGTTTCTGCCCGTTCAGGTGCAGGTGCGCCTCTTCGTCGACGGGCACAGTGATGGGGAACGCTTCGCGGCGCACATTTTGCAGTCCGAGGGCGCGGAACTGCTGCTCGATATAGTCGGCGGCGCGGTCGGCGCCAGGGTAGCCTGCCACGCGCGAACCTTGCGCCGCCATCCAGCGCACCGTCTCCGCCAGTCGCGCATCCGAGACCGCGCCCACCAGCTGGCGGTAGCGCGCCTGCACCTTCTCGACATCCACCTTCTGCTGCCCGAACGCGAGGGCGCACACGCTCAGCAGCACACCAATCCAAACCCAGCCGCGCATCATCACAGCGGTGGATTCGACGCGGTGTGGGAGGTTCCTGCACCACCTTGTAGGGGCAACCCTTTGTGGTTGCCCCGATTCGTGAACAGGACAGACACGGGGGGCTGCCCCTACACGCAACCGTTTCGTAGGGGCAACCCTGCGTGGTTGCCCCAATTCGTGGACAGGGCAGACACGCAGGTCTGCCCCTACACGCGCCGTTTCGTAGGGGCAACCCTGCGTGGTTGCCCCGAAACCTGTGATTACCCCTTCCAAACCCGTTGCAATTAACGCCGCGCAGGTATAATTGCTATCAAGGAGGTTTCAGAGATGCGCAACAAAGCGATTGCTGTACTGATAAGCATTGTGCTGTTGGGGGGCTGCGCGGACAATACCCCCTATGTGAACCCGTATGACCGCTACTACGCGAACCTCGCGCCTGAACCCGTCACTACCGCCTCGATTGCCGACGAGACCCAGCAAGCATGCCACAAGTTTGCTTCCGACCTACTCCAGCAACTGGACAAGCCGGGCGAAAATCTGTTTTTCTCGCCGTTCTCGCTGATGGTCGTGCTGGGGATGACCATCAACGGCGCGTCGGGCGAGACCCATCGGCAGATGGTGCAAGCGTTGGGCTACGACCCTGACCAGTTCGACGAGAAGGCGTTCAACCAGCAGATGCGTAGCCTGCTCGACATTCTCAAGACGGCGGGCGACGGCGTCAAGCTACACCGCGCGAATGGGGTGTGGGTCGACCAGTCGGTTGAGCCGAATCCTGACTTCCTGCGCACGGTGCTGAGTTATTACGATTCGCAGGTGTTCGCGGCGGATTTTGTCGACAACCCACGCCAAGCGGCGGGGCACATCAACCGCTGGGTGTCGGAACAGACGAACTCGATGATTGACCACCTGTTCGCCCCTGAAGACCTCCACTCGCTCACGGCGATTGTGCTTGTGAACGCGCTCTACTTCGATGGGAAGTGGGCGAACCCCTTCATGCCCGAAAACACGTGGAACGAGATCTTCCACCTGGAGAACGGCAACACGCGGCGTGTGCCGATGATGCGCGACAACGATAGATACCCCTACCTGCGCGGCGACGGGTTCCAAGCGGTGTGTTTGCCGTATCGGCGCGATTATGGTCAGGACGCGCCGCGCTTCGGGTTCTACCTGTTTGTGCCCGACAAAGGTCGCACGGTCGCGTGGCTGCGCGAGCAGTGGACGCCCGAAAACTGGGCGAAGTGGCGCAAAGCATTCGCAGAAACGGAAGGCGAACTGCAGATGCCCCGCTTCCGTATGGAGTGTACCTATCACCTCAACGACGCTCTCAAGGCGTTGGGGATGGAGCTCCCCTTCGACGCGACTCGCGCCGACTTTCGCCGTATGACGGCTGAATCGAATCAGACACCGTTGTTTATCCAACGGGTATTGCAAAAGGCGACGATTGAGTTGGACGAGCAGGGCACGCGAGTGGCTGTGGCGACGGGCGAGGGCGCAGCAGCCGTTGCGTCGGCACCCCTCGAACCGTTCAAAATCGTCGCCGACCGTCCCTTCCTATTCGCGATTGTCCACGAGCCGACGGGGATTGTGCTGTTTCTGGGGATTGTGCGCGAGCCTTAGCGGCGGTGAGGTGGGCGCGCGCTGGTAAGGGTACATCGGTTGGGTGCAGAATCGCTGCGGCGGGGGCGATTTTCCCCGCGCGGGCGTGAATGGGCAGGTGCGCCTTTTTGCCCTCACCCCCTTTGTCCCCCTCTCCCGCCTGCGGGAGAGGGGGAACGCGCTGCAGGGCGCACCGCCGTGCGCCCCTACACCCCTCTCCCACGCTGTGGGAGAGGGGCTGGGGGTGAGGGCGAAAAAGCGCGTCTGTTCCCCATGCAGCGAACTCAAGTGCTGTACCCGTATCAGCGCGGGGGAGGAACCTTGAGAAGAGGCGTCCGTGAACCTCGAACGCGCAATGGACGCTTCAGGGCGCCCATTCTGGAAACATACAACTCCCAATATTGCCTGAAATTTTGCCCAGTATCCCTCCGCCGTTAGGGGACATGTAGTAGATGCCTGTAGCGTTTGAGCCCGCTTCCGTTCTCTCAAAGGCGATGAAGTGCTGCCCAGTAGACGACTTGCACCAACTGGGGCGTCTGTTGGAGCCCGTGCTGGTCAGCTGAAAATCTCCCGTGCCGTCCACATTGATTCGGTACAGGTGATTATACAGCATGTACACGACGCTCTGGCTGTCGGGCGACCATGAGATGTGGCGACGAGCCCCCAGAAAACTGTTGGTCAGATTGAGCTGGTTTGCGCCGTTGGCGTCCATTACCCAGATGTTCGACCAGCCAATTGTGCCCCGCTCGAAGGCGATTTTCTGACCGTTGGGCGACCAGACAGGACGACGCTCCTCTTGAGGCGTGTTGGTGAGTTGCGTGAGATTTGCACCGCTGGCGTCCATCACCCAGATATCCCTATTTCCGCTTCTATCGCTAACGAAAACAATCTGGGTTCCCGACGGCGACCAGCATGGTTCGATGTTTTCACCGTTTCCCATCGTCAGGTTTTTGGAGCTTGCAAATTTGCGGTCGTACACCCAGATGTCATCGTTGCGCACATAGGCAATCCATCGTCCATTCGGCGACCAAGCGGTACTGTGCTTTGAGCCTCCGTCGCTGGTCAACTGGGTGGCGTTCGCACCGTTGCTGTCAATAACCCACAGCTCTGCGGAGCCTGAGCGGTTGCTCACAAATGCCAACTGATCACCCGATGGCGACCAGCTGAAATGCACATCCATAGCAGGATGGTTCGTCACATTCACTGTGGGGTAGCCTGGAACGAGGGTAACGACATAAATGTCGATATCGCCCGTGCTGCTGACGCCCATGAATGCTACGCGCGCGAGAGGAACAGGGGTAGGATTTCCACCACCCCCGCAGCCCGACGCAAGAAATAGTATTCCCAGCGTCCATCCGAAGCTTGCCCAGAAGAGTGTCCGTCTCATACTTCATGAATTCGGTCATTTGTTCGCTTTTCTTTATCTATCGCATAGGCGAAGGCGCCAGCACGATAGGTTTCGATTACCTTTATGCTATTTATGACTATGGGTAGGTTTCGCCGCGCGCTGTGCAGTGGCAGGGCATATCGGCAAGGCGGCGAACAATTCGCTTGCGATGGCGCACGATGCGGATGTGATTGTCGTCGGCGCGGGTGTGGCGGGGTTGGTCGCGGCGCGGCGGCTGCAGGCACACGGACTGGCGACGCTGGTGCTGGAGGCGCGCGAACGGGTCGGCGGACGCCTGCTGCGACACACGCTGAGCGAATCGGTCGTGATTGACTTGGGTGGGCAGTGGCTGGGACCCACGCAAGAGCGCGCCTACGCGCTGGCACGGGAACTGGGGCTGACGCTGTTCCCCACCTACACGGAGGGCGGGAACCTCGCGCTACTGGGCGGGCGCGTGCAACGATACGCGGGAACCGTGCCGAAACTCGGCATAGGCGCGCTGTTCGATTTCGGCAGCGCGGTCGCCAAGCTCGATCGGATGGCGAAACAGGTGCCTTTGGACGCCCCGTGGAATGCACCGCACGCCGAGGCGTGGGACTCTGAGACGCTCGGCAGTTGGGCGCAGCACCATATGCGCACGCACTTGGGGCGCTGGGGCATTCGGCTGTTTTCGGAGGCGGTGTTCGCCGCCGAGCCGAGCGAGTTCTCGCTGCTGCACGCGCTGTTTTACATCCACTCAGGCGGCGGGTTCGAATCGCTCACCAACACGCGCGGCGGGGCGCAGCAGGATCGGTTTGTAGAGGGCGCACAGAGCCTCGCGTTGGGGTTAGCGGCGCAGCTGGGCGAGCGCGCGCGGCTGAACCAGCCTGTGGTGCGCATCCAGCACGCGGCGCAGGGGGTGTGCGTGGCGACACGCTCAGGGGCGACCTACGCGGCGCGCGCGGTGATTGTCGCCATCCCGCCGACGCTGGCAGGGCGCATCGAGTACGACCCTCCCCTGCCCGCCGTGCGCGACCAACTAACGCAGCGGCTGCCCAACGGCGCGGTCATCAAGTGCTTCGCAGTGTACGACCGCCCCTTCTGGCGCGAGCAGGGGCTAAGCGGCTTCGCCGTCGCCGAGTGCGACCCCGTGCATCTGGTGTTCGACAACTCGCCTTCGGACGCCTCGTGTGGCATCCTGCTGGGGTTTATCGAAGGCGCGCAGGCGCGGCAGATGAGCGCGGTAGACCCCGACGCGCGCCGCACTGCCGTGCTGGAGTGCTTCGCGCGGCTGTTCGGGGAACGCGCGCGCCAGCCCGAAGCGTACCTTGACCACGACTGGAGCGCGGAGGTTTGGTCGCGCGGGTGCTACGGGGCGCACTTCCCGCCTGGCGTGTGGACGCAGTTCGGGCGCGCGCTGCGGGAACCTATCGGGCGCATCTTCTGGGCGGGCACAGAGACCGCCACCCGCTGGATGGGGTATATTGACGGCGCAATCGAATCGGGCGAACGCGCCGCACAGGAGGTACTCACGACGCTATGAGACTGCTCTATCTGGACTGTATCGGCGGAATCGCGGGCGATATGACGCTTGCCGCGCTGATTGAGGCGGGCGCGCCCGAAGCGGAACTGCTGGACGCGCTGCGCACGCTGCCGATTAGCGGCTGGCAGTGGCGCAGCGAGCGCGTGGAGATTGAAGCTATCTTCGCGCGGCGCGTCTACATTACGCACGACGAAGACCAGCCCCACCGCCACCTCAGCGATGTGCTGGAGATTATCGAGCGGGGCGACTTTTCGGCGCGGGTGAAACAGCAGGCGAGCGCGGTGTTTATGCGCCTTGCGGAGGCGGAAGCGGCGGTGCATGGCACGACGCCCGACCGCGTCCACTTCCACGAGGTGGGCGCGGTGGATGCGATACTGGATGTGGTCGGCGCGTGCTGGGGGCTGGAGCGGCTGGGTGTGGAGCGTGTGGTCTGTTCGCCGTTGCCGATGGGGCGCGGGTTCGTGCAGGCGGCGCACGGGTCGCTGCCGTTGCCCGCGCCTGCGGTCGTGGAACTGCTGCGCGGCGCGCCGACCTACGGCATTCCGATTCAGGGCGAGACGGTCACCCCCACAGGCGCGGCGTTGGCGGTTGCGTTGAGCCAGCGGTTCGGCGTGCAGCCCCCTATGCGCTGGGAGAGCGTCGGCTACGGCGCAGGGCACGCTGACCGACCCTTGCCGAACCTGCTGCGCGTCTTTGTGGGCGAGTCGGCGGATGCGCTGCAGACGCCCGCAGGCGACTGGGAGAGCATCGTGCAGATCGAGACCCACCTGGACGACGCCACGCCGCAGCAGTTGGGGTATATGATGGAGCGTGCGCTGGCGCTGGGCGCGCTCGATGTGTTTTTCACGCCCATCCAGATGAAGAAGAACCGCCCTGGCGTGCTGATTACGCTGCTGGCGTCGCCAGAGCAGGCAGACGCGCTGATGCGCATGTTGCTGGAGGAGACGCCGACGCTGGGCGTGCGCTACAGCCTGATGAACCGCCGCTGCCTGCAACGCGAGATACAGACCGTGCAGACGGAGTACGGCGCGGTGCGGGTCAAATACGCGCGGGATGGTGAACGCATCCTGCACCTTGCGCCCGAATATGAGGACTGCGCTCAGTTGGCGCAGCAAGCGAATGCGCCGCTGCACGCGATTATGCACGCGGCGCTTCAGAAGGCGCGCGAATCGGGCGATTAGAGCCGCTGCAGGAGCTGCAGCACCGTCTGCGGCGCGGCGTTCGCCTGCGCCAGCACCGACATGCCCGACTGCATCAGAATCTGCTGCTTGGTGAAGGTGGAGATTTCCACCGCGAAGTCGGCGTCGCGGATGGTTGACTCGCTTGCCATGACATTCTCTCTGGCGACATTGAGCGAGCGTATGTTGCTTTCCAGAATGTAGCGTTGGAACGCGCCCATGTCGCCGCGCATCTTGGAGATTTCGGCGATGGCGGCGTCGATAATGCGCAGCGCGTCGTCTGTGGAGTTGGGCTGGGTCACATCGATAGTCGCAAGGCTTTGTCCAGGGATGACCGTTGTGCCCAACTTGGAAGCGTTGACATCGATTAGCGAGAAACGCACGAACTGCCCTGCGTTCGCGCCCACTTGGAACTGCAGCAGTCCCGCCGTCACGATGGCAACTTGGGCGGCGGCAAGTGAATCATCGTTGCCTTGTTCCGTGAGCATAATGATGTTCCCGAAGTTGTCGCGCAAGCGCAGTCCCGAATCGCCTGTAGCAAGCCCGCCTGTGAAGGTGACCGTTTGGACGCCGTTCACCGTGTTTGCGATTACAGTGGCGACGGCGTTCCTGCCCGCGACATTCACACTTGTCGTGCCATTCAAAATAATACCCAATTGGTCTTGGACATTCACGCGGAACTGGGAGCCGTACTCGCGGTGTCGGAGTTCGATGCGCCGCGTGGCGTTGTTGTATTGGGCGATGACGCCCGTGATATGGCTCACGGCGTTGATTTTGTCGATGAAGCTGGCGAGGGTCTCAGTGGCTTCTGCCGTGATGGTGTAGCCGTTGATGACGACACTGCCTGCAGGTGTTCCCATCAGACTTGCTAAGGTGGTATCCGCGGGGAATTCGCGCAAGTCGTCGGCTGGAACGGCAGCGCGTGTGGCGGCAGTCGTCACTTGCAGGGTGACTGCGCCGCTGGCAGTGGGGAAGTTGTTGAACAGCCCGCCGATGAAGATGCCCGAAATGCGCGTGGGGTCTGTGACCGCCGCGCTGATGCCCGAAGTGCCATCGAGCAGCCGTTTGGTGCCGAAAGAGGTCTGTTCGGCAATACGGTTGATGCTGTCAATCAGGGCGCGGATTTGAGTCTGGTCGGCTTGCAGCGAGGCGTAGTCGTTGACGCCCGTGTTGGCAGCGTGCAGCGTGAGTTGGCGCATGGTGCGCAGGGCGTTATGCACTTCGTCCAGCGCGGCTTCGGCGGTTTTAATCATGTTGACCGCGTCTTGGGCGTTGTTGACCGCCTGCTGCAGCCCTGTGATTTGGGCGCGCAGGTTCTCGGAGATGATCAGCCCTGCGGGGTCGTCGGCGGCGCGGTTGACGCGCAGCCCCGACGCCAGACGCTCAATCGTGCGCCCCATCATGTCCGAAGTCAGGCTCACATTCCGCAGTGCATTCTGCGACTGGATGTTCGTATTAATCCGCAGACTCATTCCATCGACCCCCTTGCGGGTTATTCATCCGCAAATTTGCTGTGGGCTATTATCGGCAGGGCGTCGTGGGTTCTTTAGGGGGTATACTAAGGCAGGAGGTGTATGCGATGGCAGCCGATATTGAGGTGCGCCGTATGGTACTACGCGAGATTAGCAAGCGCCATTTGGATACCTCGCGGTTGGATGTGCAGGTGTTTCACGGTGTGGTGTACCTGCGGGGCACGGTGAGTGGCGTGCGCGGGCATAATGTGGATCCCCAAGCCGAGATGGAGATTATCCGCCGCATTTTGCGCCAGCGTCCAGGCGTGCGCGATGTGGTGATTGACCTGATCTATCGCTAAGCGTGTGGCAGCGGGCTTGGGCGTGGCTCTATCCGTCGCGCTGTGTGGCGTGCGGGCGGTTCGATGCGCAGGCAGTATGCGCTCGATGCGCCGCGCGGTTCGAGCCAATCCGCCCGCCCGCGTGTGTGCGCTGCGGCGCGCCGCGTCGAACGCTGGGCGACTGTCGGCGGTGTTTAGGGCGTGTGTTTGCATTCGATGCCGCCGTGTGCGGGGCGGTGTACGATTCTGCCGTGCGCCGTGCGATTGTGCATCTGAAGTTTCGGCGGTGGCAGCGCGCGGCGCAGCCGTTGGCGGCGTTGCTTTGGGAGGCGTTGCGCCTGCCTGAACGCGCGGCGTGGCGCGTGGTGGACGCGATTGTGCCCGTGCCCATACATCCCTTGCGACGGGCGATGCGCGGGTTCAATCAGGCGGAGCAGATTGCCCACTGCCTCAGCCAGTGTTCAGGCGTCCCTGTGCAAGCGGGCTGGCTCCGTCGGCGGTTCTACCGTCGTCCGCAGGTGGGGCTGGGTCAAGCCGAGCGACTGAAGAATGTGCGCGATGCGTTCGAGGTTGTATGCCCCGATTCGGTGCGCGGGCGCGCCGTGTGGCTGCTGGACGATGTGTTCACCACAGGCAGCACGCTCGACGCCTGCGCCCGTGCGCTCAAGGAGGCAGGGGCGTCGCTGGTGGTCGCGCTCGCCGTCGCTCGCGACCTGCGCGAGGACGACGCCGCCCTGTAGGTAAATCTCGTCGGACGCTTCAAAGACGCGCTCGCCGATTCGCAACTGCACTGTGACGGTGTGGAAGCCTTCGCGGTGGGGCAGTGCGCACTCCAGCCATTCAGCAGGCGGTTGCCACGCGCTCCACTCGCCGTCGTTGATGCGGTAGCGCATCGCTTGCGCCTCGCGCGCCCCATGCACATAGACCGACACTTGGGGCGAGTCGGTTGCGAAAGCGTCCAAGTTGATGATGACGGGGTACGCCGTGCGCCGTGCGCCGAGCAGCTGCGCCCACACGGTGCGGTAGCGCGTCGCGCCTGCGGCGAAGCCGACGCCCAGCTCGCGGTAGTCGGGGGTCAGTAGGTTCGCGCGGTGGTCGGGGCTATTGAGCCAGGCGTGCAGGGCGCGCTCCCAAGTGGGTTGCCCCGCCGCGAGGTTCTCGCCAAGGCGATGGTAGAAGTAGCCTGCCTCGCTGGCGCGGTAATCGGCGCGGCGCCCGTGCGCGTCGGCATGGGTAATCGCGCCCGTTTGCGCGAGCGTCTCGACATATGCTTGCGCTGCGTCGCACAGCTGCGCGTTCAGTTTGAGCGGCGGGAGGTTGTGTTGCAGTCGGAGCTGGTTGACTTGCACGGCGTAGTCGTGCGCGGTTGCCAGCCACTCGCGCGTCTCGGCGCGCGCGATACACAGCGTTGCGACTATACCTATCATCCCTAACAGGCGTTTTGCTTCCATGCCGTCCACCGTCGGGGATTATCGGTGGGCAGCAGCGCGTCTTTAGCCCGCAAAGATGAGGGTTAGCGACGATGAGCTTGCTCACAGGCGTTCCAGCCCGCACCACTCATGCAGCACGGCGTCTGCACCGCGTGTTTGTATCATTTGGCGCAGTTGCACCGATTCGGGGTCACTGGGGTCGTAGTACGCCAGCGCCGCCAGAATCGCCTTGCGGAAAGGTGTCGGGTCTTCGCCCTGTTCCGTGAGCAGGCGGTATGCGCCCACCAATCGGTCGTCGGGGCGCAGTTTGCGCAACGGCTCGCGAGCGACGCGGGCAATCGGGTCGTCTAAGTGCGGGTCTTGAATCCGCGCGAGGATGTCCTGCACGGTCTCGTAATGCTCCGCAGGGTCGAACGGGTGCTTTTTGAGGAACGCCTGCGTGAGCGACTTCGCGCCCTGCACAAAGAGGGCGTAGATTTCAGGGTCTTGGAGGGCTTGCTGAATCGTGCGGTAGCCGTGCTGTGCGCCGAGATAGGCGATGAGCGCGTGCAAGCCGTTGTGCAGGTAGAGCTTGCGCTGCATGTAGAGTTCGAAGGGGCGCACGGGCTGAAGTCCCACAATCGGCGGCGGCTCGCCGATGAGCGCGTCGGCGTCGACAGGGAGCGTGCTGTAGCGGTCAACGCGCACACCTGGGGGGTCGCCATGCAGCTCCGCGACGGCTTGACGCCCGATAATGCAGCGCACCAAGCCAAGCGACTCCAGCAGGGGATGTTCGTCGGGCGCGAGGGTCTGTAGCAATGCGTCGCGCAGGCGTGTGTGCGCGTCGAGCGCGTTCTCACCCAGCAGCAGGTTGAGCGGTTTGGGGTTCTCGGCGGCGCGGCGGCGCAGTCCCGCCGCAATCAGCGGCGCTAACTGAGGCAACGCGCTAACGCCGACAGCGGTAGAGGCGACCTCGGCATGCGCGAATGCCGCCGCAACCGCTTCCGTGTCGTGGGCGTCTATGGCAGATACGGGGGCAATCCGCTCGCGCCCGCCGTCTGTCCACTCGATTCTACAGGCGCGGTGACGGTTGAGGCTTGCCACAAGCGCTGTGCGCGCCTCCACAAAGACCGTTTCGAAGCCAGAGCGGGCATAGAGTTGAGCCAAAAACCCGCGCCCAATCTTGCCCGCTCCGAACTGCAGCGCCTGCAACGCGACACCCCTTAGTTATCGCCGACTGCGCCGAAGTTGAACAGCACGATCAGCAGGTCGGCGTCGTCTACGACCCCGTCGCCGTTCAGGTCGGTCGCAGCGTCGTTCGAGCCGAAGTTGAACAGCACAATCAGCAGGTCGGCGTCGTCGATGACATTATCGCCGTTGAGGTCGCCGTTGATGAGGTTAAACACCAGCCCCGACACATCGCTGTTGAGCGAGACGCCGCGCACGATGCGCGTGAGGCTGGTCGGCGCCCGCACGGCGATATCGACCGTGCCGCTCATTATCGAGGTGTAGGTATTGAAGTTGCCTGTAGCGTTTGTGCGGAAGGTGCGTGCATACTGTAGATTCTGTGTGCCCGCCTGATAGATTTTCATGTCGAAGGGTACAAGGCTCAGGTCGGCGCGGTCGAAGTTGATACGCCCCGATATGAAGCGGCGCACGGGCGCGTAGTCGGTAATGAGCACATCGTACCAGCCGCCCGCGCGTCCCCCTGAATAGCTGAACCCCTCCACGCGGATGTAATAGATGCCCGCAGGCAGGTTGCCCAGCGTTACGCGCGAGGTGTAGGGGTTGAACGGGTCATGCGGATCGTCGTCGTTGGTCGCTAAGGGATTGAACGCCGAGTCGTAAATCGTGAGAATCGTATCCGTCGCGCCGATGGTGCGCACGGTCAGGTTGCCTGCGCCGATTTCGATTCGGTAGTGATCGAGGTCGGTCTGGCGGTAGCGCAAAAAGCCGTTGGGAATGAGCGTGAAGTCGTCTGCCAAGTTGCCGACATCGGTCGCCGTGCCGAAGGTGTCGTTTGTGCCGCTGACCTCGTAGGGGTCAAAATCGCGTGCGGTGCTGCCGTCGAAGATGCGCAGCGTGTAGCGGAACCGCGCCAGTGTGCCTGCGGTAGCAATCGAGCGCACCCGCACATAGTAGACGCCCGCGTTCAGCGAGATGGTGATGCCCGAGTCGGCGTTTGTGAAGGAGGTGTCGCGATTGCCGCGATTGTTGTTGCCGATTTCGTCGTCGTCGTTCTCGGCGATTAGAGTCCCGCTGGCGTTGTAGAGGGTCAGCACGGAGTCGAGCGTGCAGTCCACGCGGAACGAGTAGGTTCCGTTCTGCGCCAGCTCGACGCGGAAGTAGTCGTTGTCGCCGTCGGGGTTAATCAGCCCGCGCACGACCTTCATGCGCCGTGTATTTGTTGAATCTACCCCGACCACCCCCAGATTGTTCGCAAGGGTTATCGTGTCGTTGCTTTCCGTCTCGTTGAAAAAGTCGATAACCAGCGGCTGCGCTGTGCCCAGCGCAAGCGTCGCGATCACACATCCGAACAGGCTTGCTATCTTCCTCATCATCATAAGGCTCCTTTCCCGCGCCTCTATTATAGCACACTTTCGCCCTAAAGGTAGCCCCGCTCGCGCAAACTGGTATAGTTGCCGTCACCGAGGATGAGGTGATCCAGCAGTGGGACGCCGAGCAGCTCGCCCGCGTCCTTGAGCCGTTTGGTGATGGCGATGTCTTCGGGGCTGGGCGTTGGGTCGCCGCTGGGATGGTTGTGGACGGCGATCCAGCTGGCGGCGCCCTCGCGCACCACGATACGGTACACCTCGCGCGGATGCACCAGACTGCTGTCCAGCGTGCCGATGGAGATGGTCTCGGTGCGCAGCACGCGGTTCTTGGTGTCCAGCAGCACGGCAAGGAAATGCTCGCGCTTCTCGGCGATAAGCTGCATGTGCATCAGTTGGTAGACATCCTCTGGGGAGCGGATTTGGGGGCGTTCGTGGAACTGGCTAAGCGCGACGCGCCTGCCAAGTTCCATCGCGGCGGCGATTTGGGTAGCTTTTGCCAGCCCCATGCCCTTGATATGCGCCAGCTCTTGCACGCTGGCGTGCATCACGCCCCGCACGCCGCCGAACCGTTCCAGCAGGTGCTCTGCCAGTTGCAGCGCGGACATTTGGGTCGTGCCCGTGCGCAGCAGGATAGCCAGCAGTTCGTACTCGCGCAGGCTGGCGGCGCCCCAGTGCGCGAGTTTCTCGCGTGGTCGCTCTTCGGGGGGCAGTTCGCGGATTGTGGTGTAGCGTTCCATCACAGCCACCGTTTGAGGCGCGTGTGCGCGAAATCGAGCAGCGAATGCATCGCGCCGCCCGCCACCAATCCAATCACGAGGGCAATCACCTCGCGCTGGTAGGTAAACACCCAGTCGGTGGCGTGCAGCAGCCAGCTCTGGGGGTCAACTTGCATCGCCAGCCCGATGCGTGCAGCAAGCCAGTTGAACGCCAGCGTCGCCAGCGTGAGGATGCCCAGCAGGTACGCCACGCGCAGGATTGGTCCCACGCCCAGCCCGTGCGAGACCCAGCTGCGGTGGGGCACGAGCTTCTGGTACGGGTACCAAATCACGCGCAGGGGTCCCCAGCGGCGGTACGCGCTGGAGTTGACATCCAGATCGCTGGAGAGCCAGATGCCCGAGAAGGCGTAGCTGGCGATGGCAAGCCACGCCAGTGGGCGCGTTTCGGGCGGCAGATACAGCCCCGTCAGCGGGATTGCCCCCAGCGCGGTACCCAGCGTCACCCAGTCATGCACTTTGCCCGACGGCATGTTAGGCGCGCGCCGCCTCCTGCATTTTCTGGATGGCGCGCGATTCGAGTTGTCGCACGCGCTCCTTGCTCAGTCCCAGCCGCTTGCCGACCTCTTCGAGGGTCATCGGCGGCTCGTCGCTCAGTCCGTAGCGCAGGCGGATGACCGCCTTTTCGCGTTCGTTGAGGCTGGTCATCAGGCTCTCCCAGTCGATGGCGCGCTCCCATTCGGCTTGGGTCTCGTCGGCGATGATGTCGCCCAGCACGGAGCCGTCGCTGTCGCTGATGGGCATTTCGAGCGAGATGGGCTTGGCGACAGCGTGCATCAGCTCGCGCACCTGTTCGGGGTGGAGTTGGGTGCGTTGGGCGACCTCGTGGACGGTCGGCTCGCGTCCCAGCTCTTGTTGCAGCAGCGCGGACGCTTGGCGCACCTGCTGCAGGATTTTCGTCATGTGCTGGGGGACGCGAATCAGCGATGCCTGCTCTTGCAGCGCGCGGGAGATGGCTTGGCGGATCCACCAAGTGGCGTAGGTGCTGAATCGGCTGCCGCGATTGGGGTCGAACTGCGCGGCGGCGCGCAGCAGCCCGAGATTGCCCTCTTGGATGAGGTCGATTAGCGACAGCCCGCGCCCAGTGTAGTGTTTCGCCACCGAAATGACCAGGCGCAGGTTCGCTTGGATGAGCTGTTCGCGGGCGTGCTCGTCGCCCTGCGCGGCGCGGTGCGCCAACTCGCGTTCCTGCTCGGCGGAGAGCAGCGGCGCGCGCGCCGCTTGGTGCGCCCACCACTGCACCGCGTCGTCGATCTCCTCGCGCTCGACTGCCTCGATGAACCGATCGGCGCGCTCAGACACTTGACGCAACTCGCGCTCGGACGCCTCCGTCTCGTCCAGCACGCGCACCCCCTGCGACTCAAGATGCGCCAACGCCATCTCGATGGCGTCGGGATCCAGCTCGATGTCGGGTATCGCCTCGAGCAGTTGATCGATGCTCACATAGCCCCGTTGTCGCCCACTCTCAATCAGGATTCGCAACTCGTCCGATTCCAACCAGTGCTCCATCGCGCAACCTCCGTTCAGTCTATAGATTCGACGCGCATGCGCCAGTATTCCTGCAACTTTTCGTCGTTTTGGGGGTCAGTTGCTGGGGCGGTGGGTTGCGCGAGTTCTGCAACAAGGGTTGCCCGCTTGCGACGCAGGGCGTACTCTTTGAGGCGCTGGACACATCCTGCCGCCCACGCTTCGGTCATGGGGGGCGTCTCTTGCATCAGCAGCGCGGTGAGCAGGTCGCGTAGCGGCTCGTTGGGCATCTGCGCCAGCAGTTCGGCGGGGTTCGCGTAGTGGTAGGGCGGTCTGGGCAGCGCGAGCAGCGCGGTCGCCAGCTGCGCGTGTAGAGGAACCTGCCATTCGATGTGGGGCAGGTGGTCTAAAGCGACGGCGGCGGCTTCGGGGTAGAGCGTGGCGCGCAGGGTTTCGCTTTCGGCTTGGAAGATGGCTTTCGGGAGGGCGGGGCGGGCGACTTGAGGCGCAGGTTCGGGCGCGGGCAACGGCTGCGCGGGCTGGGCGCGTCGGCGCGTGCGCAAGCGTCGCTGGAGTTCGCGCTGCAGCGTCTGGAGCGCGGCGTGCGGGCTGGTGAGGTACGCGGGCGTCAGCGGCGCGAGCCGCTCCAGACACGCCAGCCGATCGAGTTCGCTGGGCAGGGTTTGCGCCCACTCCAGCCCGCGCTCGACGATTTGCGCTTTGAGCGCAGGCTCCAGCTCCTGCGGGTTGCGCGCGCCTGCCATTTCGCGAATCACCTGCTCGATGCCGAAGATTGCCAGCGGGGTCGCTGCGTCTACGGCGCGCTGGAGGGCAGCCTCGCCCTGCGTGCGCAGCAGGCTATCGGGGTCGTCGCCCTCGGGCAGGCGCACAACCAGAGTCGGAATGCCCGCCTGCGCCAGCGCCTCGCCCGCTCGAAGCGCGGCGCGCACGCCTGCCGCGTCCGAGTCGAACATCAGGTAGACGCGCTCCGCCAGACGCTTCAGGCGCGCGGCATGCTCGTCGGTGAACGCCGTGCCGAGCGTCGCCACGCTGTGCGTAAACCCGTACTGGTGCAGCATAATGAGGTCTAAGTAGCCTTCCACAATTAGCGCGGCTTTCTGACGCAGGATTGCACCCCGCGCCAAGTGCCAGCCGTAGAGGGTGTTGCGCTTTTCGAACAGCGGCGTTTCGGGGCTATTGAGGTACTTGGGTTCCTCGTCGCCCATCGTGCGCGCGCCAAACGCGACCACGCGCCCCGAAGCGTCGTGAATCGGGAAGGTGATGCGGTTGCGGAATCGGTCGTAGTAGCCGCTGCCGTCGTCGCGCGCCTTGAGCAGACCTGCCCGTTCTGCATCTTCGAGGCTGAAGTTGTGTCGCTGCAGGAAGCGCAGCAGGTGATCCCAGCCGTCGGGCGCGTAGCCCAGTTCGAACGCCCCGATGGTTTCGGGCGTCAGCCCGCGCTGGGCAAGGTACTGCTGGGCATGCGGCGCGCGGCGCAGGCACTGGCGGTAAAAAAAGTTCGCCGCGTAGACGAGTTTGCGCAGGCGGTCGCGCTCGTCGGGCGACTCTTGGGGGAGTGTCTCCTCGCGCAGTTCAATCCCCGCGCGTTCCGCCAAGCGGCGCATCGCCTCGCGGAACGACAGCCCCTCGATGCGCATCAGAAATTCAAACGCATCGCCCGACGCGCCGCACCCGAAGCAGTGGAATCGGTTCAGCGCGGGGCTAACATGGAACGAGGGCGTCTTTTCGGTGTGGAACGGGCAGAGTCCCTTGAAGTTCCTGCCTGCCCGTTCCAGTCGCACATAGTCGGAGACCAGTTCAACGAGATCGATGCGGTCTCGGATCGCCTCGCGCAGGTCGCGCAAGTGGGTTCGCCTCCCTTAGAACGCAGGGGGTGGCAGTTCGCCTGGACCGCCCAGCCCGCCGCCGCCGCGCGGGGCGCTGCCGCGTCCTGGGGGACCGCCCAGTCCAGGTCCGCCTGCGCCCGTCTGCGGGTTGCCGCCGCCGCCCAGCTGGCTAAAGCCTGCGCCCAGCGTCGGGATACCTGCCGCGACGAAGATGCCCGTGACGCGGTTGGTCTTAGCGTCAAACTGGAACGCGACGCCCAGCTTGTTGTAGCGAATCACATAGATGTCGCCGCTGAAGGCATGTTCGTCGGGATGTCCGTAGCTGGAGACCACCTTGCTGTAGGGATCGTTGAACCCAACGCCGCGGCTGGTGCGCACGCGCGGGTCGGGGCGTCGCCCATACGCGCTGATTTGCACGACGCGCCCATCCTTGTTGAACTGGAACAGGTAGGTCGAGCCGCCTTTGGCGCGGTACAGGTAGACGATTTCGGTTTCGATGCGGGTCTGTCCCTGCGCGCCGCCGAAGTCGCCGCCGCGCGGGGGCTGCCCAAAGCCTGGCGGTCCGCCCATGCCGCCCTGTTCGCCGCCTGTGCCGAAGCCGGGCTGACCGCTGCCTTGCTGCTGCCCGCCGCCTTGAATCTCCGTGAAGGGAACCTGCGTGTTGGTAATCATCGTCGGGTTGCCGAACGCGCGCAGCACCTGCTGCACGGTCGCGAACACGCGAATGCCCAACAACGCCACCTCTGGACGCGGGCGCGCCTGCGCCGTCAGCACAGTCGCCAACGCCGCTGCGCCCACCGTCGCCAAACCGATACGCCAGATTGTCTTCATCGTCGCCTCCTCAAATTCGGTATACTACCTTTCGACGCACGCCGTGCAACTCCTGCTGTGGCGACGCGCGTCTTTTCCCCTTTAATTATAGACGATGCAGGACAAAAAAAGTGCTTGGGCGAAGGGACTGCGGGTGCTGGCGTTGCTGATTGCGCTGGCGCTGATCGTCTACTGGTTTTGGTATGTGCCGTTGCAACAGCCGTTGCCCCGCCTGCAGATTGAGTTCACACCATGAAAGTCGCACTGATGGGTTTCCCGCTGAGTGGGCGCACGACGCTGTTTGACGCGCTGTCGGGCGGGCACGCGCGCGACGGGATCGCCAGCATCCCAATTCCAGACCCGCGTTTTGAGGCGCTGGCGCGTCAAGCGGGCGCGAAGAAGATCACCCCCGCCGCGTTCGAATGGCGCGACGACCTGCCCGATTTCAACCCCGACAAGCCTGAAACGGCGCGCCAGCCGTTGAGCCTTGCCCGCCAGAGCGACGCGCTGGTGTGCGTGCTGCGCGCCTTCGACAGCCCCTACGCGCCTTACCACGCACCGATCGACCCCACGCGGGACCTACGCTTCTGGCTGGACGAGTTTGTCTTGTCCGACCTGCAAGTGATTGAGAACCGCTTGGAACGGTTGACGAAGCTGTTCCAGTCGCACAAGGAGTCCGCCGCCGACCGCGCCGAACACGCGCTGCTGACCCAGATGCACCGTGCGCTCAGCGCGGGCGAGTCGCTTGCCGCGTTCGAGATTCCCAGCGACCTGGAGGCGCGCCTGCGCGGGTTCGGCTTCCTGACCCGCAAGCCGATGGTGGTCGTGGCGAATATTAGCGAGAGCCTACTGGGGAGCGAGTCGCGTTCCGAGATGCTGGCGTCGCTGCAGGCGGTCTGCGACGCACATGGGTTGCCACTCACCAGCCTGTGCGCGACCTTCGAACGCGACCTGCGCCAACTGTCCGACTCGGAGCAGGCGGAGTTCTTACAGATGATGGGCGTCGCCGAGCCTGCGCTGCCGCGCCTCGTGCGACTGGTCTACGAGCAGCTGCACCTGCAGGCGTTCTATACGATTGGCGACGATTCGCGGGCGTGGCTGCTGCGCAGGGGCGGCACGGCGTTGGACGCGGCGGCGACTATCCACTCCGACTTGGCGCGCGGGTTCATCCGCGCGGAGGTATGCCATGCCGACGAAGTGCTAACAGCGGGCGGCTGGAAAGCGGCGCACAAAGCGGGCAAGGTGCAGCTGGTGGGCAAGGACTACGCCATGCGCGACGGGGAAGTGATTTATGTGCGCTTCAATGTGTAGCTACTCGCGTCGCGCGGGCGAGTCGCCGTCGGCGCAGTTATCGAGCCTACCGTTGTCCAGCCCTGCGAGATGGCGCGCGCGCTGCAACTCGGCGCGGTCGTAGCCGTCCAGGTCGCCCGCTTGCCGGTAGGCGTGCTGCGCCTCGTGCGATCGCGCCAGCAGCGTGTAGACATCGCCCAGCAGCGTCAGGTACAGCGCGCGCTGGGGCTTGATTGCCAGCGCCCGCTGGAAACACTCGATGGCGCGGGGCAGATCCTCGTTCTCAATACACAGCAGCCCGAAGCGGAAATGGTAGTAGTCGTCTTCGGGGTTCAGCAGCGTGGCGATTTCCATCTCCTGCAGGGCTTCGTCCACCTCGCCGATATGTTCCAGCAGGTCGGCGAGCCAGAATCGGTAGAAGCCGTTGCTGGGTTCGTGGTTCACGGCGGCGCGCCCTGCTTCAACGGCTTTCGTATACTGCTGGCTGAGCGCAAGTACCTCGGCGTACTTGAACTGCACGAAGGCGTTGTCCGCGCCGTACTCGATGGCGCGTCGGAAGTGGGCAATCGCGGCGTCGTAGCGTCCGTAGCGGCGGTAAATCTCGCCCAGCGCGAAGTAGGGTTCGGGGTCGCGCGGGTTCATCTTGCGGGCGCGTTGGTAGTACGCCAGCGCACGAGCGGGCTGGTCGGCAAAGGCGTAGGCGTCGCCGAGCTGGATGTAGCGTTCGCTGCTGTCGCCGTCCATCTGGATAGCAAGCTTATAGTAGCGGAACGCCTCTTCGTACTCGCCTTGACGCAGCGCAGCGTCCCCACGCCGACGCGCCTCCTCCGCCGTCTGCGGCTGGTACTCTGTCTCCGCACGCGGTTGCTGCGGCTGCGAATCCCGAATGAACGAGAACGAATCGCCCATCGCCATTTGGGTATTATACCACAGGGTTGACCTGCCTGAGGGGTGGGCGTTCGAGTCTGCGTGAGGGTACACTATGGCAGGTGAGACCGCGATGCGGATTGTTGTAGAAGCTCGATATAGGGCGCGCCAACTCCTACTGGAACAGCCGCTGAACCTGCCCGATGGTCAGCGCGTGCGCGTTGCCATCGAACCGATTGATGACGCGCCCGTAGGACAGCAGATTGTCGCCCAGTGGCGCGCAGCGGGCGTTATTGGCGCGTGGGCAACCCGCCGCGTGTCGGTTCCCAGCACGCGCTGGGCGCGTCAACTGCGCCAGCGCGCCTCCCACCGTGCGCGATGAAATACCTGGTGGCTCTGGCGCGTGCGACTCCCCTTTGTACCTTCAATACCCGCCACTACAAGG
>Ga0308418_1000139_pt1 | contig 48788 bp, 41 predicted proteins | sample HotsprSampleR4cd_FD_203517 | JGI IMG/M metagenome (GOLD analysis project Ga0308418, IMG submission 203517) | Hot spring phototrophic mat microbial communities from Mushroom Spring, Yellowstone National Park, Wyoming, United States - 20090729_R4cd ... | reverse complement strand
TCAGGCGTGTCGCCAGATTCGCGGGCGCGAGCACATCGCCGCGCGCGGGCTGCCGTTGCGGTTGCGCCTGCACGGAAACGCCAGGCGCGCCTTTCTCATCTTGAGTCTCTTGCGCCCACAGCGGCGCAAGCGTCGTCAACGCAAGTGTCGCGATGAGTAAGCCTATTTGTCTCATAACGGTCTTCCTCCTGTAGGCGGGGCGTCGTTCTCCCCTCTCCTAAGTATACCACACTTTTGGACGCCTGGTTCGCGAGCGCGTGTTGCGAACTTCGTGTGGGGTAGAATCGTATAACTACTGATGGGGCTGCAACGGACGGCTTTGGGCGGCGCGCCGCCGCTGGCGGCGTATGGCGCAGCATGGCTGCTGACAATCGCGTGCGTGCTGGTGGTGCAACTGGCGCGGGTCTCTGAGTTCTCGGCGATGCCGTTTGTGATCCTGCTGACGCTGGGGGTGGGCGCGAGCGCGTGGGCGAGTCGGTTCCCTCTCTCGGAAAGCGCACGGCTGGTGTACGGGTTCCTGGACGGCGCACTCGCGCTGATTTGCCTTACGGGACAGTCGTTCCTAAATAGCATTTTTGGCATCGGGCTGGACGCCTCCATCGAAAACTACCTCAGCCTGTCGTTTCTGTGGTATCTGTGCTTGCGCAGCGCGTTGATGGTCACGATGAACGCGCTGGTGTTCCAGAGCGTGCCCGCGCTGGCGCTGTTTGGGCTGATTGCGACCTACATGCTGGCGGCGCAGATTCTGTGGCTGTTTGTGCTGATGCTGCTGGGCGTGCTGTTTCTGATGTTGGCGAGCCATCGGCTGGAGTGGGGTCGCGGGCAGGTGTTGCTGGAGACGGGCTACGCGCTGCGCACGGTGTTCGCGTCTGGGGCGTTGGCGGGGCTGCTGGCGTTTCTGGCGACGCCGATTCTTGCGCTGACCATCGGGCGCGCCATCTCGACGGTGGTGGTTGGGATGCCGCTGCGCGGGAATTTCCGCACGACGCCCTCCGAAACGCCGCCCGAACTGCAGGCAGGCACAGGCGCAGTTAGCCTCAGTGAGATGGAGGTGCTGCGTGTGCGCATCGAGGGCAACGCGCAGCCCAACTACCTGCGGATGGAGTCGTACAATATCTACACCGGGCGCGGCTGGAACCGTGGGCGCGTGTTTTATGAGGAGATGCTGCCGCTAGGTCAGGGCAAGTTCGCGCCGCAGCGCGTCCCCGACGCGCCCGAACAGCATCAAGTCACGGCTACCGTGACACTCAGCACAGGCTGGCATCGGATTCTGTACGCGCCTGGCTACCCGCTGGAGGTGGAGGCGCCCGTGCGCCAGCTGCAGTATGTGCGCTGGGTGGGCGCGGTCAGCAGCTACCGTCCGCTGGGCGCGGGCGAACGCTACACGATTCGCGCCTACCTCCCGCCCGACGACCCGCGCATCCTGCGCCAGCTGCCGCCGTCTGCGCTGCGGTTCCCGTTTCAGTTGCCCGCGCGCCCCGAGTTTCGCGGACGCGCCCGCGAACGACGCGCCCCGATACAAGAGCTGGCAGATCGTCTCACCCGCGACCAGCCCACCCAGTACGATAAGGTGATGGCGCTGGTGCGCTATATCGAGCAGAACACCGCGTACAATCTGAATGTGGAGGCGTACCCGACGGATGTGGATGTGGCGGAATACTTTCTGTTCGAGGCGAAGCAGGGCTACTGCGTGGAGTTCGCCACCGCGCTGGCGGTGCTGTGTTTGTATGCGGACATCCCCGCGCGGGTGGCGTCGGGGTTTATTTTGCAGGAGCGCGACCCTGAGACGGGCGAGTTTATCGTGCGCGAGTCACACCGCCACCTGTGGACGGAGGTCTACTTCGACGGAATTGGCTGGGTGGCGTTCGATGCGACTCGCAACGCGCCTGTGATTGAGGGCGGCGCGAACGACGCGCTGTCTGGCGAGGCGGCGGAGCAGGCGCGGCGTCAGTGGCTGCAGCGCGCGTTGGATGTGCTCATCGGCGCGGTTGCGCTGGCGATGCTCTACCTGCTGGTCGCGCCGCGCGTGGGTTGGCGGGCAGGCGCGACGACGCCCCGCGCCCAGCGACTCTACGGGCAACTGCTGTTCGCGCTGCGCCTGCTTGGGCTGGAGCCGCCCGCAACGGGTCAGACGCCGCGCGCCTACTTGGACGCCGCCGCCGTGCGCTTGAATCAGCAGGGCAGCCGCGCCTCAGACGCCCTGCGCACGCTCACCCCCGCGCTGCTCGCCTACCTCTACGCTCCACCCGAACAAAGCGCGGCGCACGAACCTGAAATCGCACGCCAAATCGCCCACATCCGACGCCAAATCGTGCAGGAACTCGGCGTCCGACGGCTTACCATGCAGTTGCTCACTTTGGGATGGCAGCGGGTTTATGGCGGTCAAAAGATATAGCGAGCTGAAAGCCAGCGACTGGCGCACGCCTGCGACGGTCTACCTGTTGGAAGGAGAGGAGCCTGTGCTGCAGCGCGAGTTTCTCGCGCAGTTGCGCCGCGCGCTACAGGTGGAAGCAGGCAGCATCGACGTATCGGTGCTGGACGCCCGCGAAACACCTACGACGACAGTGAGCGCAACCGTTCAGACCGTCCCGATGGAAGCCGAGCGGCGGCTCGTCATCCTATCGCACGCCAACCGCTACAGCCCCAACGAGTTGCAGGCGTTGGCGCGGCTGGTGGAGCAGGTTCCGCCGTTTGCATGCATGGTGTTGCTGCCTGCGCCCGCCGACGAGAGCGAAGGCGCGAAAGCCGCATGGAACGCGCTGACCAAAGCCGTCGAGAAGCACGGGCTGGTGGTCAAGCTCACCGCGCTCACGGGCGCGTCGCTCACCCGCCGACTGGTCGCCGAAGCGCACGCCGCAGGCAAACAGCTGCGCCCCGAAGACGCCGAGTACCTGCACACGCTGGTCGACGGCGTCGCCGAGCGCGCCCTCGCCGAACTGGAGAAGGTGTTGCTGTTTGTGGAACCGCGCACGGAAATCAGCCGTCACGATGTGGATATGGTCGTGAGCGCGTCGCAGCAAGCGCAGGTGTTCAAACTGGTGGACGCGATTGTTGCGCGGGACGCCCCTGCCGCGATGCGCCACCTACGCCTGATGTTCCAGTCGGGCGCGCGCGCCGAAGAGACCGCGCTGAAAACGCTCGCCCTGATTGCCCGCCAGTACCGCCTGATTTGGGGCATGCGAACGCTGATTCAGCACGGGCAGCCCATCAAGCAGCCCAACCGCGTCAGCCCAGAGGTCGCCCAACGACTGCCCAAAGACCCCGATGTGCTGCAGGTGCTAACGCGGCAGGCGTTCCTGCAGGACAAACTGCAGCGTCAGGCGGAACGGCTCAGCTGGGCGCAGCTGTGCGCGGCGTTCCATGCCCTCGATGAGGCAGACCGCGCGCTCAAGGGGCTGCGCCCCAGTGTGAACGCCGCCGAAATTATGGAAAGACTCATCGTCAGGCTCACAGTGGACGGCGAGCCTGCACGAGCGCACCGAAGACAAGGAGGTTAATCTGTGGCGAAGCGTGTGGCGGAGAATCCGATTATTACGCCCGAAATGGTCAAGCCATCGGCGCCGAATCTGGAGGTGATTGGCGCGTTCAACCCCGGCGCAACGCGGTTCGGCGACGAGATTATCTTGCTCTTGCGCGTGGCGGAGCGACCGATTATGGACGACCCCGACCTGGTGGGCGTGCCTGTGCTGAATCTCAACCATGCCGATTCGGGGCGACTGGAGATTCTGACCTTCCCGCGCCACTCGCCGCTCACAGATCTTAGCGACCCGCGCGCCGTCGTCTACGAAGGGCGCGTGTACCTCAGTTCCATCTCGCACCTGCGCCTGGCGCGCAGCAAAGACGGCGTCCACTTCACCATCGACGACGAGCCGACGCTGTTCCCCGAAACCAAGTACGAAGAGTACGGCATCGAAGACTGTCGCATCACCCCCATCGACGGGGTGTATTACATCTCGTACACGGCGGTCTCGCGTTATGGAATCTGCGTTGGGCTTGCCTGCACGGAGGATTTCAAGCGTTTTCAGCGGCTGGGGCTGATCCTGCACCACGAGAACAAAAATGTGGCGCTGTTCCCGCGTCGGGTGGGTGGGCGCTATGTGGCGATGCATCGCACGGCGTCGTCGGCGTTCAACGGACCGAACATGTGGGTGGCGTACTCGCCTGACCTGTTGCACTGGGGCGACCACCAATTTCTGATGGCGCCGCGCGTGCATCACTGGGATTCGCGCCGTATTGGGGCGGGCGCGCCGCCCGTGGAGACGCCCGAAGGCTGGCTGATTGTCTATCACGGCGTGAACGCCAAAGACGGCTACTGCGCGGGCGTCGCGCTGCTGGACTTGGACGAACCGCACAGGGTCGTCTGCCGTTCCCACGAGCCGCTGATTGCCCCCACCGAAGACTACGAGGTGAGCGGCTTTTTCGAGCGCGTGGTGTTCCCCACAGGCTTGACGCCGATGGGCGACGGGCGGTGGATGGTCTACTACGGGGTCGCTGACCGTTCGGTCGCCGTCGCCGAGACGACGATGGACGAACTGCTCGCCGTCGCCAAAGGCGAACTCGCGCTGGCGCGCTAAGCAGGGCGCAGGTGCCCGTATCTCCTGAAGGGGAATTTGGGGGTAAATCACGAAAAATAGAGGTGCCTGGGCGGACCAGTTGGGGATGTGTAGACTATTAATAGAGACAGGCGCGGTTCAAACCGCCTGCGCTGTTCGGTATATTAAACACTGAGGAGAGATGTAGTGAAGGAGGCTGGAATGGTCAGGATTATGGCTATATGCTTGACGCTGCTATTGCTTGCATACACTTATACCAATCGCGCAGCCAAAGTTCACAAAAACGAGTATGCCCGATAACCCCCTCCTTAAGGTTCCCCCTGCAAGCAGAGGGAACCGAACCCACGCGCGGTTCCCCTCGCGAAGCGGGGGGAACCTTAAGGAGGGGGGCAATTGTAAACTCTGCCCTTGCGATTGGTATAAGGCAAGGAACACTTCGGGCAGGCGCAGCCACGCCACCACGAGGCGCAGCACGGTCGGAAACAGGGTTTGTTGGGGGACGGCTGCTGTCGGAAGCGCTTGAGGTGCTGTCGCCAAGTGTTGGGGGCGATGTAGGTGAGTTGGGCAAGGAGCAGGCACACTTGGGTTTGGGCGCGTGTACCGAGCGCGATGAGGGCGAACAGGAGCCAGTGGAGGCGGTCGAGTCAGCGTCGTGCGGAAGCACAGCTTCCGCACGCCATATCTCTCCCTCGCCCGCGTGCGGGAGCGGGGGAAACAGCGCGCAGGGGCGCAGGGCGCTACAAGCCCTTGAGGTAGCGCAACGCCTCGCGCGCCATGGTTTCGGGGTCAGGGGAGTAGTCGAACGGCTCCAGTGACGCCCAGCCTGTATAGCCGACAGCGCGCAGGGCGCTCAGAATCGGCGCGAAGTCGGTTGCGCCGTAGCCAGGCGCGCGCAGGTTGGAGTCGTTGAGATGCACATGCGCAATATAGGGCGCGTACTGACGAATCAGCGCGGGCACATCGTCGGTTTCGGCTAACGCGCTTTTGACATCGAGCATCGTGCGCAGGTTCGGGTGGTTCGCCTGCTGCACGAGGGCAATCGCCTCGTCGAGCCGTTGCACGACATTCGTTTCGGGCAGCGGCTCCAGCAGCATCAGGACGCCTTCCTGTTGGCAGACGCGCAGGGCGGGCTGCAGCGTCTCCAGCCAGAGCTGCGTCGCCGCGTCGGGGGTGAGCGGGGGGATGGCGTCGCGCTGCTTGGGCGAGCCGAACACCATCACCTGTCCGCCGACCTCCGCGCAGAACCGCGCCAGCGCGACAAGGTACGCGGCGGTTCGGGCGCGCACTTCGGGGTCAGGGTGCGTCGCGTGCATCCCTTCGGGCGACCAGAGCAGCATGTGCAGCCCGACAATCTGCAGTCCATACCGCTGCGCCGTCTGGCGGATTTGGGCGCGCGCGTCGGCGTCCAGATGCTCCACCCGTTCGGCGAAGGTGAACGGCGCGAGCTCCACGCCTGCGTAGCCCGCGTCGGCGAGTAGCGCACATGCGTCCGCCCAGTGCATGTGCCGAAACGCCTCATTGCACAGCGCGTACCGAATCAACGCCTCACTCCTCGTTCGTCGCCAGCGGCGCGCGTTCCACCCCGTATTTGAGCATCAGCTTCTCAAAGTCGCGCGGACTCATGAGCTTGATTTGGATGTCGGGGCGCAGGGCGCGCAGCAGCGCAATCTTGCGACGCTTACGCCGATTCAGATTGGCGCGACGCACGGTCAACTCCACATAGAGGTTGTAGTCGGGCAGGTAGAAGTCGGGGGTGAAGCACTCTTTGGGGTTGCCGTCCGCGTCGGTGCGCAGCACGAAAGTGTGAGGCTCATACTCCCAGCGAATCTTATAGTAATCCAACAGGCGCGCAAACGCCTCCTCGCTGGGATGCACAAACGAGACCGTCGCCTTGCGACTTCGCACGCGGTTTATGCCTCCGCACTGTATTATACACGACGGATGTTAAGAAGTTATTATAAGGCGGGGCGTTCCGTGCTGTTCAGGGCGTTGGCGGGGCGTTTTCCCGTAATTCATACAGGATTCCGTACCGCAGCCCTCGCGTGCTGATTTGCACCTCTTCGCGGCGCAGGGCGAACAGGGCGCGTTCCAAGATGAGCGCGCCGACATGCAGCAGGGGCGCGCGGTCGGGTTCGATACCGGGCAGGGCGCACCGCTCCGTGTCGCTGAGGCGCAGCAGGCGTTCCAGCAGCGCGGCGGGCGTCTCGTCGCCGAACCAGACGCCATGCACCGGTGCGGGGTCAAACGCCGTCAGCCCCAGCGCGAGCGTCGCCAAGTTCACGCCTGTGCCGCCGATGGAGACGACTCGGTCGGGCTGCGGCAACTCGCGCAAGGGGGCGAACGCCTCGTCGAGGGCGCGGGTCGCCGCGAGTACCTCGCGCGGGGACGGCGGGTCGCTGGGCATGTACGCCTCGCGAACGCGCCCCGCGCCGACGGGGAAACTCCGCCACGCCTGCACCTGCGCACCGCGCCCCAGCGCGACCTCCACGCTCCCGCCCCCGATGTCCAGCACCGCCAGTTGCTCAAAGTCGCCGTCGGTCTTGACCCCCTCCGTAAGGTTCCCCCTGCTTGCAGGGGGAACCGCAGGGGCTTGGTTCCCCTCGCGAAGCGGGGGGAACCTTAAGGAGGGGGGCGTCGTTGAGGAAATCGGGTACTCGTCTGCGGTAAGCGTCTCGTCCAAGGCGACGGACAGGTAGCTCAGCCGCGCCTCGTCCGCTTCGGACAGCACGCGCAGCACGGCATAATCGGGCAGCCGCTCGCGCAGGGGCTGCAGCATCGCGTCGGGGTTGCTCGCCTCGCGCACGACGGCGGTCGTCGCCGCGACGACGCGCTCCACCTGCAGCGCGCGGCAGTGCGCGAGGTACTCGTCCACCGCCTGCAGCGTGCGCGCGATCGCTTCGGGCTGCAGCTGCCGCGCTTCGCCGAACCCCTCGCCCAAGCGAGTGATGCGCGTCTGGTCGGTCAATATGCGCCAGCCCGCGCCCGCCCGCTCGCCCACCAGCAGCAGCACCGAGTTCGAACCAATGTCCAGCACGCCGACGCGCATCAGGGCAAGTGTACCTGACGCCGCACACGCAGGGCGCGGGGTATACTCTCTGCCCGATGAACCTGCACCAGACAACCTTGAGCAACGGCATCCGCGTCGTCGCCGAGCCGATCCCGACCGTCCAGTCGCTGACGGTGAGCCTGTGGATTCGCGCAGGCTCCCGCGACGAGTTGCCCCACCAGCACGGAATCGCCCACTTTCTGGAGCATATGCTGTTCAAGGGCACGCAGGCGCGCAGCGCGACGCAAATCGCCCAAGAGATTGAGGGGCGCGGCGGGATTTTGAACGCCTCCACAGGCAAGGAGCTGACCTTTTACTACGCCCGCATGCTCGCCGAGCATATGCCCATCGCTGTCGAGGTGCTGAGCGACCTGTTTTTGAACGCGCGGTTAGACCCGCAGGACATCGAGCTGGAGAAGGGCGTGATTCTGGAGGAGATGCGCATGATCGAGGACACGCCCGACGAGATTCTGCACGACCGCGCGACGGAGGTGCATTGGGGCGCGCATCCGCTGGCGCGGCGCATCATTGGCACGCCCGAAACGGTAAGCGCGTTCACCCGCGAGGCGATTTTGGCGTTCACGCGGGCGCACTATCGCCCAGAGCGCGTGGTGGTCGCCGCCGCGGGTAACTTAGACCCCGACGCGCTGTTTCGCGAGGTAGACCGCTGGCTGGGCAGCTGGCGCCCCGACTCGGACGCCGATCCGCCCGCCGCGCAGCCGCCCCCCACGCGCGACCCGAACGCCCCCGCGCGCCTGCTGGAGCCGCGCGAGGTCGAGCAGACCCACTTCGCGCTGGTGATGGACGGCGTGTCGTTTTTCGACGAGCGACGCTACGCGCAAGCGGTACTGAACACCCTGCTGGGCGGCAGCATGTTCAGCCGCCTGTGGCAGGAGGTGCGCGAAAAACGCGGGCTTGCCTACGAAATCGGCAGCTACGCCGCGCCGATGTCCGACGGCGGGCTGTTTGTGATTTACGGTGGGGTCGCCCCCAGCGCGTTCGAGCAGGCGGTGCAGGTGATTGAAGCCGAACTCCAGAAACTCATCGACGCGCCCCCCGACGGGTCGGAAGTCGAAAGCGCACGCAACCTGCTCAAGGGCAACCGCGTGCTGGCGCTGGAGTCAACGCAGAGCCGTGCGGAGCTGATTGGCAGCGAGACGCTGATGCGCGGCGCGGTCACCCCGATGGAGGAGATTATCGCCCAGATCGACGCCGTGACGCCCGAACGACTGCACGCGCTGGCGCAGCAGCTGTTTGCCCCCGAACGGCGCACGCTGGTCGCCCTAACGCCCGCCTAACGCAGGTTGACGGCGTATACTTCACACATAAAAGCGGATGGCAACCCCCTCCTTAAGGTTCCCCCTGCGCGCAGGGGGAACCGAGTAGGCGCGCCTCTCGCGGTTCCCCGGCACGCAGGGGGAACCGAACCCGTGCGCGGTTCCCCTCGCGAAGCGGGGGGAACCTTACGGAGGGGGGAATTGTAAACCCCATCGTATCTATGGAATAACCCATCTGCCATGCGTAATCGGGACGGCGCACTCCGTTGGTTATGGGCGTTAGGCGCGGGGCTGCTGGCGTTTGCGGTGGGCGCACTGCCCGCGTATCGAAGCTACCTGCACGCACGCGATGCGATCGAGCGCGAGTTCTACCAGACGCTGCTCAACACCGCGCTCGCTGCTGCAACCACCGTAGACCCCGAACTGCATAAAACCTTCCGCCCAGGCGAGGAGACGACCGAAAAGTATCAACGCGCCATCGAGTCGCTCGCGAAAATCCAAGCGACGAACCCCAAAATCAAGTTCATCTACACCTTCGTTCGCAAAGACGGCAAAATCTACTTCATACTGGACGCCACGCCTCCTGGCGACCACGACAACGATGGCGTCGAGGACAAGTCCTACATCGGCGACGAATACCCAGAAGCGAATACGATGGCGCACACAGTGCTGGACTCTGGAACGCCCCAAACGACGCCCGTGATCAACGAACGCTGGGGCAAACTCGTTAGCGCATATATCCCGCTGCGCGACCGCACTGGCAGAGTCATCGGCGCGCTGGGCGTCGACATCACCGCAGCGGATTACCTGAACACGCTGGGAAAGGCGGAAGCCATCTTGCACCAGAATCTTCTGCTTGCGGCGGGGCTTGCCGCACTTGTGGGATGGGGTGTGTGGCTCTTCCTGAGCTACCGCGCGCGCGTAGCGGCGGAACAGCAGGCGCAGCGCGCCCAGCTGGAGTTCATGAACCACATCCGCCAGCAGATTCTGGAGCATGCGCCGCTGCTGGTGTTCGCATGCGATGCGGAGGGGAACTTGCAGCTAACGGAAGGCGCCACGCTCCGCCGCCTGCCCCCGCCGCCTGAGAATCAACCGCCGAATCGCAATCTGTTCGTAGCAATGCGCGATTATCCTGAAATCATTGCAGACCTCCACGGCGCGCTTCAAGGCGAAGTGACCCAAACCACGCGGCAGTGGATGGGGCGCTATTACCGCACCTACTACTCACGCATCCTCGACGCGGACGGCAACCTCGTTTCGCTGGTGGGAGTCTGCATCGATGAGACGGAGCTGCATCAGTTGCTCCGCGAAACCAAGCAGCGCGAGCAGTACCTGAACTCGCTGCTGAGCGCGCTGCCCGACTTGCTGTTCGTCATCGACAAAGACGGCGTCTACCACGAGGTCTACGCGCCCGACGACAGTATGCTGCTTGCGCCCAGAGCGCAGATCATCGGCAAGACGATGCACGACTTCTTGCCGCCCGAACTGGCGGAGCGCGTGATGCACGCTTTCCACCTGGTGCTGGCGACCCGCGAGCCGCTCCACTTCGAATACAGCATGCCGATAAACGGCGAAGACCACTACTACGAGGCGCGCATCGTGCCCTACACCGACGACACGGTGATTACCCTTGTGCGCGATGTGCATGAGCGCAAGACGGCGCTGGTGCTGCTGGAGCAGATGAACCAGCGACTGGAGGCGGCGCTGCTGGAAGCGAACGAGATGGCGGTGCGCGCGGAAGCCGCCAACCGCGCCAAGTCCGAATTCTTGGCGAACATGAGCCACGAAATCCGTACCCCGATGAACGGCATCATCGGCATGGTGCAACTGCTGGAAGACACGCCGCTCACGCCCGAACAGGCGGAGCTGCTGCGCACGCTCAAAAACAGTGCGAACTTCCTGCTGGGACTGCTCAACGACATCTTAGACCTCTCCAAGATCGAGTCGGGCAAGATGACGCTGGAGCAGATTCCCGTGAGCATGCACGAGTTAGTGCGCGAGGCAGTGAACCTATTCAGCGGGCGCGCGAGCGAGAAGGGCTTGATTCTGCAGGCGCAGATTGACCCGAACGCGCCCGACTGGGTGCAGGGCGATCCCGTGCGCCTGCGCCAGATTGTGGCGAACTTCATCAGCAACGCCATCAAGTTCACCCACGAAGGCTCCGTGACGGTGATGCTGCTGCCCAGTCCGACCTACTCGCAGGGCGTGTGGGTGGGCGTGCAGGACACAGGCATTGGTATCCCTGAAGACAAGCAGGAGTCGCTGTTCGAGGCGTTCACGCAGGCGGACACCTCCACCACGCGCAAGTACGGCGGCACGGGGCTGGGGCTGGCAATCAGCAAAAAGCTGGTGGAGCTTATGGGCGGGCGCACTGGCGTCGAGAGCGAGGTCGGCGTCGGCAGTCTGTTTTATGTGGACTTGCCGCTGCCTGCCGCACAGCCGCCGCAGACCGCGCCCTGCGAACCTACCGCCGACTTGCCCGAAGCGTTCCCCGACAAGCGCATCCTGCTCGTGGAGGACAACGAGGTCAACCGCAAGGTCGCCACGCGCTTGCTCGCCAAGCTGCAGGTGCAGGTGGACATCGCGGTCAACGGACTGGAGGCGGTACAGAAAGCAACCGAAACTGCCTATGATTTAATCCTGATGGACTGCCAGATGCCAGAGATGGACGGCTACGAGGCGACGCGCACGCTGCGCCAGCAAGGGGTGCAGACGCCGATTATCGCGCTCACCGCCAACGCGCTGGAGGGCGACCGCGAGAAGTGCATCGCCTGCGGGATGAACGACTACCTCTCCAAGCCGATACAGGCGGACAAACTGCGCCAGACGCTGGCGCGATGGCTGTACGAGACGCCGCTGCAGCAGGCGGCATAACAGGAGGCGACTATGCTGAATTACGACTATCTGAACGAAATCACAGGCGGCGATGCGGAGTTCATCGCGGAACTGCTCGGCGACTTTGTGAGCCAGACGCCAGAGCTGATGGAACAGATTGCGACGGCGGTTGCGCAGGGCGACGCAGCGACCCTTGGCAAAGCGGCGCACACGCTCAAAGGCAGCGCACGCGCCGTCGGCGCAGACGAGTTCGCTGCAATCGCGTTCGAGCTGGAGCAGGCGGGCAAGCAGGGCGACCTCGCCAACGCGCCCGACGCCCTCCAACGCCTGCAAACCTACTGGCAATCGCTGGAGGCGTACCTGCAGGAACAGGTTGCGGCGGCGTAGGGTTACTTCCCCTGTAAAGTCGGCGGCAAATGCTCTGGCAGCAGTATCTCAGCGTCGGGCGGGGCTAACACCACCGCCGACTCGATCACATTCTCCAGCTCGCGCACATTGCCCTTCCAGCAGGCGTTCTGCAGCAGGCGCATCGCCTCGGCGCTGATGGTGCGCAGGGCGCGCCCGTTCTCTTCGGCGAACTTTCTAAGGAAGTAGTCCGCCAGCAAGGGGATGTCCTCGCGGCGCTCGCGCAATGGCGGCAGGTGGATATGCACCACCTGCAGGCGGTAATACAGGTCGCTGCGGAACGCGCCCGATTCGACCGCCGCCTCCAAGTCGCGATTGGTCGCCGTCACCAAGCGCACATCGATGGGGATGGGCGTGTTGCTGCCGAGCCGTTCGATCTCGCGCTCCTGAAGCACGCGCAGCAGTTTGACCTGAATCAGGGGCGGGATGTCGCCGATTTCGTCCAAAAAGAGCGTGCCGCCGTCCGCCGCCTCGAACTTACCGACGCGGTCGGCATCTGCGCCCGTGTACGCGCCTTTGACCGCGCCGAACAGCTCGACCTCCAGCAGCGTTTCGGGAATCGCCGCGCACGAGAGGGCGACGAACGGCTTGTCGGCGCGGCTGCTGCGCTCGTGCAGCATGCGGGCAATCAGCTCCTTGCCCGTGCCGCTCTCGCCCGTGATGAGTACGGTTGTGCGTGTGTCGGCGACGCGCTCGACGGTCTCCAGCACCTTGCGGATGGCGGGGCTTTCGCCGATGAAGACCGTCTGCTTGCGCTTGGCGGATTTGCGTGCGGTGGGCTTGGGCGCGCTGGGCGCCTCGCGCAGCGCACTCCGAACGACCTTGCGCAGCCGCTCCATGTCCAGCGGCTTGGTCAGGAAGTCATACGCGCCTGCTCGCATCGCCTCCACCGCGGTCGGAATCGTGCCGTAGGCGGTCATCAGCACCACCTGTAGGTTCGGGTGCTGTTGGCGGGCGCGCTTGAGCAGTTCCAGCCCCGTCATGTCGGGCATCACCACATCGGTCAGCATCAGGTCGCACGGCGTCTCGGCAAGCACTCGCAGCGCCTGATGCCCGCCCTCCGCCGTCTGCACCTGGTAGCCCTCTTTGGCGAAGGCGCGTTCCAGCACACGGCGGATGTTCAACTCATCGTCTACTACCAGTATCGTATGCGCCATCGTAAACTTCCTCTACCAGACGCACCGTGCGCCTGTTAGCAATTGTAAGCGGCTAAGAGCCATTTGTGTATATTTTCGGAAGCCACAGTGTAAAGATGGAGCCTCCTTCGGGGGGGCACTCAAGGGTCACCCTGCCGTTGTGTCCCTCCACAATCTTTTTGACAATACTCAGTCCCAGCCCGGTTCCCCGCGTGCGGGTGGTGTAGAAGGGCGTGAAGATGCGTTCGCGCATCGGTTCGGGCACGCCTGCGCCTGTGTCGTGCACGGCGAGCGCGATAGCGTCGCCCGCGTCGTAGGCGCGCAGGGTCAGCGTACCCCCGTCGGGCATCGCTTGCACGGCGTTCTGGATGAGGTTGCGCAGCGCCTGCTCCAAGCGCGCGGCGTCCACAGGCGCGGTGAGGTCGTCAGGGCATTCCAGCATGGCGTGCACACCTGCCGACTTCAGATACGGCTCTTGTACCGCCAGCACGCGCTGCAACACGGGCTTGAGCGCAGTCGGATGGATGGCGAGCTGGAACGGCTTGGCGAACTCCAAAAACTCGTCCGCCAGCTCCGCCAGTCGGCGCGATTCGTCGTGGATGATCTCCATGTAGAGCCGTTGCGTGTCGGAGAGGTCGTCTTCCTGCATCAGCATATCGGCGGCGGCGCGGAGCGCGGTCAGCGGGTTGCGCAGCTCGTGCGCGATGGTGGCGGTCATCTGCCCGACGGTCGCCAGCCGTTCCATCTCGTGCAGGCGCGCCTCCAGATGCAGGTACTCCGTGATGTCCTCGAACAGCACCACCGCGCCTTGCGTCTGCCTGCCGCGCGTGATGAGCGGCGAGACGGTGAAGTTTAGCACGCGCGCCTGCACAGGCGTCTTATACAGCGCGCGCCCGCTCGCGCCGTGCAGTACCTCGTCGATTGCTTGACACAACTGCTGGCAGTGGGTCAGCTCGATGGGGCACTGGGGCGCGCGCAACACTTCGGCATAAGGGCGCCCGACGCTCTCGCGCGCCGAGAAGCCCAAGTGCCGCTGCGCCGCGCGGTTCCAAGTAGTAATGACGCCCTGCTCGTCGACGGTGAACATCCCCGAACTGAGGCTGCGCAGGATATTGTTGCGGAACGCTGCCAGCTCCTGAATCTCCCGATAGCGTCGCTCCTTCTCGCGATAGAGGCGCGCGTTCTCCAGCGCAATCCCCACTTGGTTCACGAACGCGCTGAGCAGCTCGACCTGTTCGGGGCGGAACGGTTCATCGTGGTTGTCTGCCAGCACGACGCCGATGCACCCGCCATGCACCACAATCGGTAGGGCGCAGTAGCGGTTCGTACCCAAGGCGCGTCCGAAGCCGCGTATCGGCTGCACCTCGCGCTGCGCGTCAGTCACCACCAGCGGCAGGCGCAGCTTGGCGACCATGCCGATGACGCCTTGCCCCTTGCGGAAGCCCCGCGCGGGGAACATCTCGGCGCGGTAGCCTTCAATCAGGCGGGGCTGATACACCCGCGCCGATTCGCCCGACAGGAACACCGCGCAGCGGGCGAAGCCGACCTTCTCGCGAATCTGCCGCGCGACGGTCTGCAACAGCGTGTCCACATCCAGCACTGCCGTCACCAGCTGGGTCAGCTCCACCAGCGTCGTGAGCTGCCCGACATTCTGCTTGAGCCGCTGGTAGAGGCGGGCGTTTTCGAGCGCGTTGGCGACTTGGTTCGCGAAGATGACGAACAAGTGTAGGTCTTCTTGGGTGAAGGGCGGGCTGGGCTTGAGCCGTCGGATAGCAAGCACGCCAATCACGGCGTTCTCTTGATTGCGCAACGGCACGCAGATCGAGCTGCTGATTTCGGCGCGTCGGGGCAGGTGGCGCAGGCTCGGCTCGGCGTCCAGCTCGCCAAGCAGCATCGGCTCGCCCGTGAGCGCGACCTGTCCCGCGACGCCTTCGCCCAGCGGGACGCGCGCCTCGGCGATGAGCTTATCGGGCAGTCCGTAGCTGGCGGCGATGGAGAGCGTCTGGGTCGCCTCGTCTAACAGCATGAGCGTGCATGCTTGCGCCTCCATCGCTTGCGCGGCGCGGCGCGTGGCTAACTGCAGGAAATGCTCCAGTCCCCCGCGCTCGCTGGCAATCGCCGTCTCGTAGAGCGTGCCCAGCGCGGTCAGCCGCTGCTCCGAGAGCCGCTTGAGCGCGCTCATCTCGCGGTGGAACCGCTCGTGCTGCCCCAGCAGGGTTGCCAACTGCGCGGCAATGCGCCACTCTGGGCGCGCCTGCTGGTCAGGCGTCGTGCGTAGCACATAGAACAGCTCGGGCACAGGCAGCGGGGCAATCAGCCAGGCGTAGCCGTCGGCGTGAAGCCAGCGGGTAGGGGCATCCGCCTGCAGCACGCCTTCAGGCAGGCGCACGGGCGGGTGATGCGGCGCGTGCGCAATCACATACGGCGCGCCGCGCGCCGTCTGCAGCACCAGCCCGTTCCAGACGCCGCTCAGCTCCGCTACCTTGCGTATTAGGTTCGTCAGGGCTTCCGTGCCCACCCCCGTCGCAGCGCCTTCCAGCGCCGACGCAACCCACTCCATACCGACCAGTTATTCCACACACCCGCATGGATTCCTGCTTAACGCATGGGCGCTCAGGCGTTGCCTTGCGCCAGCACAATCACGAACTCGCCGCGTGGGGGCGTGGCGTGCCAGTGGGCAATCGCCTCGCTGAGCGTCCCGCGAAACACCTCTTCGAACTGCTTGGTCAACTCGCGCCCGACAACGACCGTGCAGTCGCCGAGCGCGTCATACGCAGCTTGTAGCGTCGCGAGCAGGCGGTGCGGCGATTCGAAAAACACAATCGGCGCGTCCGCCTCGCGCAGCGATTCGAAGAAGCGTCGGCGCGCGCCCGCCTTGCGCGGCGGGAAGCCCTCGAAACGGAACCTGTGCGCAGGCAACCCTGCGACGGAAAGCACTGCTGTCGCCGCGCTTGCGCCTGGAATGGGCACAACCCGCACGCCCGCCCGATGCGCCGCTTCCACCAGCGCGCCCCCAGGATCCGAAATGCCTGGCGTGCCCGCGTCCGTCACCAGCGCAATCGACTCGCCCTGCTGCAAGCGACGCGCCAGTTGCTCGATGCGTCCCGCGCCCGAATGCTGGTGGAAACTCACCAGCGGCGTCTCGATGCCGTAGTGCTGGAGCAGTTTTTTCGTGTGGCGGGTGTCTTCGGCGGCGATGAGGTCTACGGTCTTGAGCGTCTCCAGCGCGCGTAGCGTGATGTCCCCCAGATTGCCAATCGGTGTGGCGACCACATACAGCACGCCTGCCATACGGCTACTCCTCGCGCTTGAGTAGCAGTTTGTGGCGCAGGTCGCTGATGCGGGCGTAGCGCAGGAACGCGCGTCCGATCTCGGCGTACATCTTCGCCCGCGCCAGTACCCCGCGCGTCCAGCCGAGTTTCTCCTCCTTCATTGTGTGCGTGACGCCTTCGATGACCACCATCGACACGGGATAGCGTTGCCGTCGGAAGTGCAGCGTGAGCGCGATCTCCACCCCAGAGCGCGTGCGCTCGATGCCTGGGATCTCCGTGAACAACTCGCGCAGCATGGCGCGTTGCCCACTGATGTAGGGAACCAGCACCTGCGCGATGTCGGTGCTGAACCGCCCGCCGCGAAACACGCCGATGGACATCGCCGCGTCGCCCTCCAGCACGGGGCGCAAAATCCGCGCCACATGGTCGGGCTTCAAGCCGATGAGGTCGGCGTCGAAGAAGATGATGACATCGGCGTCGGTAGCGGTCGCGCCCGCGAACATCGCGCCGCCCTTGCCGCGATTGACGGGCAGGTTAATCAGGCGTAGTGTTGGCGCGCCTGTGCGCTGGGTCAAGCGTGCGACGACCTCGGCGGTGTCGTCTGCGCTGCCGTCGTTGACCACGAGGATCTCGTGCAGTTGCGGGCACTGCAGTAGCACCTGCAGCACTCCCACGATGCGAGTCGCTTCGTTGTAGGCGGGCACAATCGCCGCAACCTTCACCGCGCCGCCTCCCGCGCAGGCTGACCCGTCACCCGCTCGATATGCTTGCGCACCTCCGCCGCGCGCCGATCCGAGAACGGATGCGTGCGTAGGTTCGTCTCTACCCAGCGGTTGCCGACCTTCTCCTCTTGCTGGAGCATCTCCAGAAAGCGCAGCATGCCGTGCGGGTCGTAGCCCGCTTTGTAGGCGTATTCCACCGCGAGCCTGTCCGCCTCGTATTCGTGCTGGCGGCTATAGCGCAGTTGCAGCAGCGCGTCAGTGATTTGGGCAATATCCTGCACCGTACCCTTGGTCGCAAGCGCAATCACAATCCCGCGCCACAGCCCCTGCGTGTATTGCTTGTTCGCGTGCCGACAGTTCACATGCGCCATCTCGTGCGCCAGCACGCCCGCGAGCATATCGTCGTCGTTGCCCACCTTGTCGATAAGCCCCCGAAACACATAAATCGGTCCGCCAGGCAGCGCGAAGGCGTTAATCTCCTTGCTGTCCAGCACCTTGAAGGAGTATTGGAAGTCCTTGTCGCCTGCGACGGCAACCAACCGCTGCCCGATGAGTTGCACGCGCTGCTGCACGGCGGGGTCGGGATCCAGTTTGTAGGCTTTTTCGACCTCTGCGGCGACCTGCTGCCCGATGCGCACTTCCTCGCGCTTGCTCCAAGTGGTACCGCGGCAGCCCGTCAGTGTGAGCATCACCCCCAACAGCAACAATCCGAACAGTCCCCTGCGTACCGTATCTCGCGTCATCATACGCCTCCTGCGCCGCTATTATACCCGTAGGACGCGCGACGGGCGGGTATACTATCAGCGATGACCGATTTGCGCACGCTGAGCGAGACGATTCAGGAGGCTCGCCGTCGCCTGAAGGCGATTGGCGAGCATCTTTGACCTCGCTCGTCTGAAGTCGGAGATTGAACGCCTGCAACGCGCCAGCGAATCGCCTGAGTTCTGGGCAAGCCCCGCTGAGGCGCAAGCGACAATGCAACAGCTCGCGCGCCTGCGCAGCCGAATCGAGCCTGTTGAACGCCTCACGGCGCAAGCGGACGAATTGCAGGAGTGGGTGAGCCTGCTGGAGATGGAGTACGACGAGCGCACGGCGGCGGATGTGAGCGCACAGGTCGCCCTGCTGCAGCAAGAGGTGGAGCAACTCGACCTGCTGACGCTGCTCAGCGGCGAGTACGATGCCCACAACGCGATTCTGGAAATCAACTCGGGCGCAGGCGGCACTGAGGCGTGCGACTGGGCAGCGATGCTGCTGCGGATGTACCTGCGCTGGGCGCAACGCCGCGGCTTCCGCGCCGAAATCGTCGACGAGTCGCCTGGCACCATCACGGGCTACTCCAGCGTCGGCGTGCTCATCGAGGGCGAGTACGCCTACGGGCTGCTCAAGTCGGAACACGGCGTGCATCGCCTCGTGCGCATCTCGCCGTTCGACGCCAACAAGCGACGCCACACCTCCTTCGTGCTGGTCGAGGTGATGCCGCAGGTCGAACAAAGCGAGTACCAACTCAAGCCCGAAGAGGTGAAAATCGAGACCTTCCGCGCGGGCGGACACGGCGGACAACATGTGAACAAGACCGAATCGGCGATTCGCGCGACGCATATCCCGACGGGCATCACCGCCTCGTGCCAGAATGAACGCTCGCAGCACCAGAACAAAGAGGTCGCGCTCAAGGTGCTGGCGGCGCGCGTCGCCGAATACTACCGCCGCCAAGAGGAACAGAAGATGCGCCAACTCAAGGGCGAGGTCGCCCCTGCAGAATGGGGACACCAAATCCGAAGTTATGTCTTGCAGCCCTACACGCTGGTCAAAGACCACCGCACCGACCACGAGACGGGCAATGTGCTGGCAGTGCTGGAGGGTGAGATCGATGGCTTCATCGAAGCGTATTTAAGGTGGAATGCTACGAAGCGTTCCGCCGTCGAAGCGAGTACGGAGGGACAACGATGAAATCGGCTCGGTTGTTGTTGGGATGGGTGCTACTGGCTCTGGCAGTGGGCTGGAGTCAGGTCGGTTTATCGCAGGGGGAGACGCTGGCAAGCGTCGGCGAGCGTTCGAATCCTGTGGCGCAGACGATTGTGGAGGCGATGCGTTCAGCGACGGGCGCGGAGATGGCGCTGCTCGGCGCGGCGTTTTTCAACGAATCGGCGGCTGTGCCTGCAAACGGCTTCACGGCGGACGACCTCATCAAGTCGCTCGCGCACCCCGACGACGAGGTGGTGGTGCTGAGCCTGCGCGGGGAGCAGATTCTGCAGGCGTTGGAGCGCGCGCTCGAACTCTACCCGCAGAAAAACAACGCCTTCCTGCAACTGGCGGGCGTGGAGGCGCGCTTCAACCCGAAGGCGGAGCCGGGCAAGCGCGTACTCAGCGTGGTGATTGCAGGCGCGAAGTTGGAGCCAGAGCGCGTCTACAAGGTGGCGACCACCGCGCCGATGGCGCGCGGCGCGCTGGGCTACTTCCGCGTCTGGAGCCGCGAGCAAATCACCCAAAGCACAGGGCGCACCGTCGCTGATGTCGTGAAAGACTACCTCCAGTGGCAGCGCTCCATGCTCAGTCAGCCTGCGTGGAGAGCGTCCGATAGTTAGCATTTGCCCCGTTTCCCCTCGCGAAGCGGGGGAACCCGCGCCGTTGGTGTTCGGCGCCTTCGGTAGCAGGCTACGCCCGAAACTCCCACACGGCGCCCGCATCTTCAATCGCGTCGGGCAGCGGCTTCGCCTCCACCAGCAGCGTCGTGCAGGGAACCTTGTGCCCGAAGCGGGGCGAGTACCAGCCGAGCTTGATCGCCTCATCCGCGCGATAGAGGCGCGCGGTGTAGCCTGACAGTTGGCTTAGCCGCAGCGTGCAGACGCGCGTCCCGTCCGTGATGCGCCAGACACTCTCGCCTGCCTGCTCCACCTGCCAGTCGGGGTGGAAGTGCCAGTACCACTGCACCGCGCCTGGCGCGTCGCGCCTGACGCGGTCGCGCACAGTAAGCGCGTCGCCCGCAAGTTGCACGCGACGGGTAATCGTATCGGGCAGGTACGCCTCCGTCTCGCCTTCCACCCAGCCTGCGCGCAGGTCGTGCGCCACAAAGCGCGAGCGCGCCTTCCTGCCCCACAGGAACGCGCCCTGTATCTCGGACTGGTTGTTGCCGTCCAGTGTGAGCGTGTTGTGCGCGGGTGTGCTGCGGAAGTGGTCGCGCCAGGCGGGGTCTTCGTGGTAGGCGTAAGTGCCCGCGTCAATCAAGAGCGGCTTGCCATCCAGCGACGCCCAAATCGCGAGCGCGTCGGCATGCCCGTGCGCGGCGAGACTGCCCAGACCCAGCGGTCCCGCATCGAACAGTGCCTGCCAACGCGCACTATGCAGCACGGCGTAGCCCCCGTCGGGATACAGGCGCGATTCGGTCAGCTGACTGCCTGCGGGGGGCGTCTCGCCCGTGAGCCACTGCGCGAGCGCGTCGTCGGCGTCGCTATACGCAGGCGGCGGCTCGCAGCCCAGCACCTGCGCCAACGCGCGCCCCACCACCCGATGCCGATCCGCCGCTGCGCTCCAGAGCGGGACAACCGTGCCGTCATCCTCGTCGCCGACCTGCGGCACATAGCCCGAAGCGTCCATCACATTCCGCACGAACTCGATGCTTTTCGCCAGCCGCTCGCGCACAGCGTCGGGCATCGGCTGCAGGCGATAAGCGTGCAGGTAGAACTCCCACACGAACGGTAGGTAGCCGAACGCCTGCTCCGCGTTGACGCCGTCGGGGTAGAACTGGCGCAGCGCCTCGCGTTCCAGCGTCGCGTAGCCGACCCTGCGCCAGCGCGCCGCGAGCGCGCCGTCGGGCAGCACGCGCCCCAGAAACGCCAACGCCGCCGCCTCGCCAATCAGGTGGTTGTTCGCCGACGAGCCAGGCGACATGTGCCGCTCGATGAACTCGCCGTGCTGCACCAGCGCGCCCAGCACCGTCTGCGCCTCCGCGTCCGAGAGCCTGTCAGCGATCAGCGCGAGCGCATACCCCCACGCGAAGACGCGAATCGCATGCTCCAGCGCACTCGTCCAGTGGATGCCCCACCCGCGCGGGTTGCGGGCAATCCAGTCCAGCAGCCAGCGGCGGCAGGTCTCGGCGTAGCCTGCCTCGCCCGTGAGCGCGTAGCCCTGCGCCAGACGCAACACAGGCTGCCCACGCGAGAGTTCCCACACATACTTCACCCCGCCCGCGATATCGATGCGCCGATAGTCAATCGCCTTCGCGGGGGCGTCTGTCCAGTCCTTGCCAAGCAGGTAATTGCGCCGCCAGCAGGGCGGGTCGTCCAGTTGCACGGGGTAGCCAAACAGCGTCCACGCGCCGCGCCGCAGGGCGTCCGCCTCCTGCACCAGTCGTTCCCGCTCTGCTGCCGAGACCGCCTGCGGGCGCAGCGTGAGCGTGTCAGCGATGCGCTGCACGGTCGGCAGGGGCGCGTGCTGGGCGTAGTGGCGTCGCCAAGTCGCGTCGGGCGGCTCTTTGGGCAGTGGCGACACCCGCTCGCGCACCGCCCGCGCCACGCGCATTGCGACCTCCCGCGCCGACATCGCCCGCAACCGCCGCAGTTTCCAACCGAGCGAACTCATGGGCAGGAGAAGTGTACCATGCCGAGAATCCACAATTTATTGGGAGTGTATACGGCAATGCGACGGCTCATAAAACACTTTATGCGCCCGTTGTCTGACCGTTGGGTCTACACCGTACGCTCGGGTCCAGCGCGCGGCATGCGTGTGCGCGGCGGCTTTCTTTTCCTACCGAAACCGCCTCCCAAGGAGATGCCCTTGCTGGAGCATGTCGCGCAGTATCTTCCGGGCAAGGTTGCCTACGATGTCGGCGCGAATATCGGGCTAGTAACCCTTTTCCTCGCTCGATGCGTAGGTGAGAAAGGGCTGGTGATTGCCTTCGAACCAACTCCGCCGAACGCTGACCGACTGATGGAAAATGTGCGCCTGAACAAGCTGCAACATGTGCGGGTTTACCAGAAGGCGTTAGGAGATACTGAAACAGTCACCACCATCGTCTACACTCCCGACGCAAGTGGGATTGCCACACTGCGTGAAGATTTAGCGCAGCGTTATCGCAAACAGTGTGTTTTGCACGATTTTCAGGTGGAGGTTGTTCCACTGGATACACTCGTGGAGAGCGAATCGCTGCCGCTTCCAGACTTTCTGAAAATCGACATCGAGGGTTATGAATACCCTATGCTTCTCGGGGCGCGACAAACCATCCAGAGAGCGCGCCCGATGATCTTTGTGGAACTGCACGGAAACACCCCTGAAGATTGGAAACAGAACTATGAGGCGGTCTACAAATTCCTCGATGGAATGAACTATCGCCTCTTCGCCGCCGACCGCATGCCTATCAACTCGGAAAACCTGCACGATCATGGCAACTGCTGGCTGGCAATCCCCTTCGAGGCTTTGGAGGCGAATGTGGTACAATCTCCCTGATGCGCCAGGTGCTGCAGAATTACCGTACAGGCGAGGTGCGCGTGGACGAAGTGCCTGCGCCTGCGTTGCGCAGCGGGGCGGTGCTGGTGGCGAACCGCTACTCGCTCATCAGCGCGGGCACCGAGCGGATGAAGGTGGAAACAGGCAAGATGAGCCTGGTTGGAAAAGCTCGCTCGCGCCCCGACCTTGTCAAAAAAGTGCTGAAAACGCTGCAGACGGAAGGAATCGGCGCAACCTACCGCAAGGTGATGGCGCGCTTGGAGTCGCCCTCGCCGCTGGGCTACAGCTGCGCTGGCGAGGTGATTGCCGTCGGCAGCGAGGTGGTCGGCATCCAAGTCGGCGACCGCGTCGCTTGCGCGGGCGCGGAGCATGCACACCACGCCGAGATTGTGTGCGTGCCCCAGAACCTGGTCGCGCTCATCCCCGACGGTGTGCCCTACGAACACGCGGCGTTCACCACCGTCGGCGCGATTTCCCTGCACGGCGTGCGCCAAGCGGATGTGCAACTGGGCGACGCGGTGGTCGTCATCGGCTTGGGCTTGGTAGGACTGCTCACGGTGCAGCTGCTGAAGGCGTCGGGGGCGCGCGTGTTCGGCATCGATGTGAACCCAGCGCGATGCGAACTGGCGCAGCAGCTGGGCGCAGACCGCGTGGCGCTCCGCGCCGATGATGTCGTTGGGCTGGTACGCGACTTCACGCACGGCTACGGCGCGGATGTGGTGATGCTCACGGCAGGCGGTTCCACCAACGACCCGATCGAACTCGCAGGTGAACTGGCGCGCGATCGGGGCAAAGTCGTCGTCGTGGGACTGCTGAAGATGGATGTGCCCCAACGCCTCTACTACGAGAAGGAACTCACCGTGCTGCTCTCCCGCTCCTACGGTCCCGGGCGCTATGACCCCGTGTACGAGGAGATGGGCATTGACTACCCCATCGGCTATGTGCGCTGGACGGAGCGGGAGAACATGCGCGAGTTTCTGCGCTTGCTCGCCGAGCGCAAGGTACAGGTGGAACCGCTGATTACGCATCGCTACCCGATTGAGCGTGCGGCAGAAGCCTACAACCTGCTTGCCAGCCCCGAAGGCGGGAAGGTTATCGGCGCACTGATTGAGTACCCCCAGACAACTGAAACGCCACGACGCACAGTGCAGGCGCGCACACCCTCCGCAACGAAGCAGGCGACTGTGCGCTTGGGCGTCATCGGCGCAGGCAACTTTGCGACAGGCACGCTGCTGCCGCTGCTGAAAGGCATCCCCGATGTGGCGTTCGTCGGCGTCTGCACTTCGCGCGGCTACACCGCCAAAGGCGTCGCCGACAAGTTCGGCTTCCAGTTCGCCACAAGCGACCCCAACGAGATTTTCGGGAACCCCGACATCAACGCCGTGCTGATTGCCACGCGCCACGACAGCCACGCCGCCTACGCCATCCGCGCAATGCGTGCCGGTAAGTCCGCCTTTCTGGAAAAGCCGCTTGCCATCACTTTGGAGCAGCTCCAAGAGGTAGAGCAGGTCTGGCGCGAGACGGGCGGGCGCGTGCTGGTGGGCTACAATCGCCGCTTCTCGCCGTTCGTGCGCCAGATTGCCGAACACTTCCGCAACCGCACCGAGCCGCTCAGCCTTCTCTACCGCGTGAACGCGGGGCCGCTGGAGCAGGGGCACTGGATGCGTGCTACGGCGGAAGGCGGTTCGCGCATCGTCGGCGAAGGCTGCCACTTCATCGATGTGATGATGTTCCTGACCAACAGCCTACCCAAGCGCGTGTGCGCCGCGCACCTGCGCAGCTACGAACCCGACACCGCCCAACTGGTCATCGAGTTCGAGGACGGCTCCATCGGCGTGCTTTACTACCTCACCACAGGCGACCCCAGCGTGCCCAAAGAGTATCTGGAGGTGCATGGCGCGGGGCGCAGCGCGATTTTGCGCGACTTCCGCGAACTGGAGCTAATCGCAGGCGGCAAGCACACCACCCACAAAACCGCAGGGCAAGACAAAGGGCACAAGAACGAACTCCAAGCCTTCGTAAAGGCGGTCGAGGAGGGAACCGAAATGCCCATCCCGCTGGAGTGGGCAATTGCCAACACGCGCATCACGCTGGAGGCTGTGTCTGCGGTGTAGGTATCCGTAAGAATCACAAGAGGCGCCGCCCAATCAAAACAGCCTCTCCGAACGCATTCGCGTATGCCGTAAGACTCCTTTTCTGCAGTATTTCATGCTGCGCTTGCTGAATCACTCGGATAATCTCTCCGCTATTGTTGCAAACAATCGCTTGCAATAGTTCCGCCAGCTGGTCTACATACCCTTGGCGGTATCGCCAACCTGTTTCGCCATGAATCACCATTTCTCCATCGGGTCCTGGCAAGTCGGCGACCACGACAGGCGTGCCCAACGCCATGGCTTGATTGATCGCCAATCCTAACGCGCCACAAAAGACTGTAACATCCGCAACGGATAGGATCGCCGCGTCGTCGTCTTCAGGGACGCGCCCCGTGAAGTAGACTCTCTGCTCAAGACCGAGTTCACGCGCAAGCCGCTCCAAAGGCTCGCGCTCGGGTCCGTCGCCAACAACGATGCCATAGAACTCCTGCCCATTTTGAGCAAGGAGTTTGAGCGCGTGCAGCAACTCGTCCACACGCTTGGTCGGGATGAGCCTCCCGACCGTCGCTATGATGGGGCGCTTCTCTTGCCATCCAGCTTTTGCAAGCCACTCGCGCCCGCGCTGCTCAAGCATCGGCTTTCGCTGGACAATCGTCTCGATATCCACCGTATTGTAGGCGCGCACGATTTGCTCCCCGCGGACGCCGTACTGCTTCAGAAACTCATGAGTCGTGTCGCCATAGGGCAGAAACGCGTGCGGTTCGCGGAGCTGGAGCCGAAGGAGCCACCGCTTCACTGCGCCGATGGGCACGAAGTAGCCCTTCGTCCACCAAATGCAGGGGATCCTGTGGCGGCGACACCATCGGGCAGCAAGGTAGCCCGAAAAGTTCGCAACGGCGCCTTCAAGAAATACCGCGTCCCACGGCTCGGCGCGCAGCATTCGTAGCAAGCCCTGCTGGTAGTTCAGGCGTAGGCTGCCAAGGTGGTAGGTGCGCAGCGGCAGGTGCACGGTTTTCCAGCATGCGTCCGAACTGGCGCGCACCTCTATCCCCGACTCCCCTGTGCCTGTGCGCGGTGTGTAGACCAGCGTGAGATCCCAGCCGTGCAACTGGACGATTCGACGCATCAGAGGCACGCGATAGTGGGGCAAGCGGGGCTGTTGGATTAGGACTCGCATACCGCGCCTCCCTGACGCATCTCTATCGCGCGGCGATAGATGTTTGTCAACAGCTCGTAGTTTTTCTCTGGTGTGTAGTATCTCAGATACTCCTCACGGGCATTTTGCTGCATTTCACGGAGTCGCTCAGGTGAGCGCAGAGCCTCCTCAACGCTTGCCGCGAGCGCATCGGGCTGATGGGGCGTGAACAGCCAACCTGTATACCCGTGCTTCACGATAGACGCCATGGTCCCGTGTCCCGAGGAGATGACAGGGAGTCCTGTAGCCAGCGCCTCTATTAGACTGAGGCTCATACCCTCGTACCAAATGGACGGAAATATGAGCGCTTTAGCGTCTTGCATAAGCGTCAACACCTCGTCGCGTGGGCGCTTGCCGAGCCACTCGATCGCGCGGGATGTTTGTGCGGCGTGTTGTACCATCGATGCCAGCGGACCATCGCCGACGATTTTCAGAGGCGGCGGCGTAGAAAATCGCTGCCACGCCTCCAGCAGGACTCCTATCCCCTTCTCAGGCGACAGCCGCCCAGCATACAGGAAATATTCGCCCCGATGCTCTCCGATTCCAGGATCGGGCGCGACGAAGTTCGGCTTCACGACCAGTTTCTCTTGCGGCAAGCCGCCCTGCAGAAACTTCTCGCGGGAAAACTCGGTGAGCGCGATAAAGACCTGAATCGCCCGCTCCCAAAGTTTGGCGCGTTTCTGTTGTTGCACCATGAGGGCGCGGATCAGCGTTGCTCTCCTATCGCCACGATAGCAAGCGTACAGGATGCCGTAGTAGGGGAAATGCTTTCCCACACAAAGCTCGCAAGGCTTCTGGTTGCGCAGGAGCTGTCCGCCAGGACATATGAGGCGATAGTTGTGCAGTGTTTGAACTACAGGCACCCCGCATTCGTACGCGGCTTGGTAAGACGAGGGCGACAAGAGGTAGGAAATGCTGTGAAAATGCGCCACATCAGGGCGGGTTTCGGCGAACCACTTTTTCAGGGCGTGGTAGCTTTCGGGGTTCCAAATCGCGCGGCGCGCCATCTGCAGTGCCGACAGTCCCTTAAGCGAGTCGTTGCTGACCGTGTAGGTGAATACCTCGTGTCCATACGAGCGGAGCAGCTCCACCTCGGAGTGGAAGACCACATCCTCGCCTCCAGAGTGCTGGTAGTAGTTATGAAGGACGGCAATTCGCTTGGGGTGCATGATCGTACTCCGATGGGCTGGCGAGGCTGAGAAATAGCTGGGCATAGCCAGCGAGCATCGACTCCACAGCGAAGTTTTTCAGCGCATGCGAACGGGCAGCAAGACTCATGCGCTGCCACAGGGAAGGGTCTTGCGCAAGCGATACGACATGCGCGGCTAAGGCGTCTAAATCGTGCGGCTCGGCGATGTATCCAGTCTCTCCCTCCAGAACAATATCGGGCACGCCTCCCACGCGCGTCGCCACCACCGGAAGCCCGCACGCCATCGCTTCTATAAGCGTCAGCGGAAACGCTTCTGTGATGGAGGTCATGAGGGCGAGGTCAAACATCCCGTACCAAAGCTCTGGGGCGTCTGTGATTCCGGGCAGGTGAAACCGCGCGTGGAGATTGTTTGCGCGAATCGCCTCTTCCACGAGCGGGCGCTCCGGTCCGTCGCCCACCAGCACGAATTGGGCGTCAACGCCGCGATCAATCACTTGGCGCGCCACTTGCACGAAGCCTAGCAGATTCTTGGAGTCCTTGAAAAAGGCAATCAGCCCCACCGTGAAGCGCGTGGGGTGTAGACCATGCTGAACGCGACGTGCCGCCTTTTCCTCTGCAGAGAGCATTTGGAATCTGCCAAGTGGGATACCGTTGGGTATCACAACGACTTTTGAGTCGGGCAGCTCGTACTGTTGCTGCCAGAACTGCTTGTTGCGTTCCGAAAGGAGCACCACCTTATCGGCGCTGCGAATGGCGTGCGCATGCGCAATCCCTCGATAGCCCTTCCATGTACGGGTTCCGTGCAGCGCAACCACATAGCGCGGGACGACCCGCCAGCGACGCATAATCGAAGCTAATCCCATACACAGCTTGTCCTCGGCGGTAAACAGCACCTGAACGGCGAGCCGTTTGAGCGTCTGTCGCAATCGGAGAATCGCCAAGGGAAATTCGTAGCGGCTGCGGATGCCTAACTCGTGCACGAAGACGCCCTGTTCGGCGAGCCGCCCGCCAAGTTCCCCTTTGGTCTTGAGAAAGATGGCGTGCGGCTCGAAGTGCGCGCGGTCTAACTGGGTAAGCACCGCGCTATTGACGCGCTCCGCCCCGCCCAGATTGCGCATACTGGAGCCGAGATATGCCAGTCGCAGGGGTGCCATTGGCATTATTGTACCCGTGCTTGGAAGGTGAGCGTGCGCGTTTGACCCGCATCCAGGCGCGTCAGGTTCCAGCGCACCTGACGATTCACATATTGCCCGCCGTCGCTTGCGCTCACGAACTCCAGCCCTTCAGGAAGAGGAACCGAGATTTGAAGGTTATCGCCGCTGCGTAGCCCTTGATTACGGCAGATAACGCGCAGGGTGACCGTCTCTCCCGGCAACGCTGTGATTTGCTGGGGGGCGACTTCGATGACAATCTCGGGCGCGGCGTAGAAAACCATCCCCGTGCGCGGCGGGATTGTGACGGTAGCGCCCTGAGCAACAACCTGACCGTCCCAGTTTTTGTAGGCGCGCGGCAAGGTGTAGGTGTAGGTTTGGTTGGGAGTGGGATTGACAAGAACGATGCCGTTCTCGAAATCTCGCGCAAACAGCGCGCCTGTGTGATCAGCGACAGTGCCCGCTTGAACACGCCACCCCCCTGTGGGACGCCCGATAGGAACCCACACTTCAGGACGGCTGACCCACTGAAGGTAAATGTTGGGCGCATTCGAGCCGCGCGGATCAATCATCAGGTAGGTGTTGTCGTGCATCATCACAAAGTAGCTGGCAAGGATATAGCGAATCATGGCTGCGTTGCCGATATCCGACATGCACATCAACAGCCACTTTTTGTCGGGGTAGGCGTTCACGGCGCGCAGTGTCGCCCACCAAGTGGAGTCGGTATGGGGCGAGGTGGCTCTGTTGAGACGATAGTCCCGATACTGGTAGCCGTTAGAAGATCCCCAGAAGGTAATCACATGTTCCAACATCACGGCGTCCACATACTGAATCCAGCGTGTGCCCTCGTTGTTATCAACAAACGCTCCAGCGTGCGAACCTGCGTTTATCGCAATTTTTCTGCCGAGATTGTTGCGCACATGCGAGAAGACCTGCGCAAAGTATTCCGTCCATCGAGGCAGAATACTGGTTCGGGTGGGGTACTGCTGGGATTGCCACCACGAGCCCGCGTTGTCGCAGAAGAACCATTCGGGGATAGGATAATTCGCAACCATTTGAGTAAACGACTGGATTGCGCGTTGGCGAACCGCCGCTAAACCGATGTCCAGCGGATACAGGTCGGGGTAGCCGGGGTTGGGGAAGGGGTTTCCACTACTGTCGCGCAGGAACCAGTCCGGGTGGTTCTGGAGTACGAAATCGTAGCCGCCGTACAAGTCGTCCCACGGAGTGGGGATGCGATTAGTCGTTTGCGCCACATTGACATAGACTCCTAAGGGGATAGATGTATAGTATTCGCTGAGGGAGACTATCTGCCCAAAATCTGTAATGATAAAGTCCGCAGGCGGATCCAAGAGCACTTGATGGTGTGTGGGTGGGCTGTTGACATGCAAGATTTTGAGCGGGTTCGGACGACTCCGCTGGGGCTGGGCATAGCCTGTCCAAAGCACCTCGACTGAATCGATGTTGATCTGCGCACGACTGGCTCCAGAGCCTAAGGTAAACTCGAACTCGACATAGAACACGGGCTGCTCTTGCTGATTATTGGCAAACGGCACAATCGCCGAGAGGGTCTGCCAGCCTACATGACTTGGGTTAGGCGTGCCGATGAGGTAGCGAGTGCTCCCCGAACGCACATAGACCTGCGCTTGCACATTCGAGACGCCCTCCGACATGTACCAAGCCCTCACCAGCAGGGGTGTACCTTGCGGAGGTATGATGAATGGCGGTCTGTTAGGTACAATCGCGGGCAGTCGGAGTACAAACCGCACACTCTGGTCTCGGTTGCGGTCAATCGTGATTTGCTGAGCAAATCTCCCGCGCATCTTTCTGCTGGACGAGAGGCTCCACTGGATACCCTCTGCCTGCCACGAGTCGCCTGCCTGCCCTGACCAAAAGGCACCCCAGCCATCGGTGATGCCATCGCGCGGGGAGGCGTCCAACTCGCATTCTCCTGTACCTGCCGCGTAGTTTAGCCCGACCCATGATTGAGAAAACGCGCAGGTCATTCCCAACAACGCCAGAAGCAAGACCGCTGTGCGCATATTCATCCCTCCGTTCTTTATATTCCACTGCAGGCGCAGGGGCGCTCGGTACAATCGCTGGGAGTATACCCCATCTCGTCCGTTGGAGGTTGCAAATCGGCTCCGAATGTGCCATAATTAACCTCGATGGCAACTCGACCGATTCGCGAGCCGCGTGCCCCGCTGGGGTCTGTGCTGATGCGCCCGATTGAATGGGCGCACGGGCAGTCGCTGCGCCTGCTGGCGTGGCACTGGCAGCGCACAGGGCAGTTGGACACCCATGAAAACGCCTAAGCCGCTGTTCCAGCTCATTACCTCGCTTGCGCCTGCAGGGGCGGAGCGACTGGTGGTTCACCTACTGGAACATGTAGACCGCGAGCGGTTTGCGCCCGTGTGCATTTGTTTGCGCAACCCTGTCGGCTCGCATTTGGAGGCGCGCGTGCAGCAGTTAGGCATTCCCCTCTACTTTTTAGGCAAAGGGGACAAAATGAGTCTCAAGGTATTAAGCAGACTCGACGCGCTGTTTCGGCAATACCGCCCCGCCGTGGTGCATACACACCTGCTGGCACTGAACTACGCCTACCCGCTGATGATACGCTACCGCACGCCTGCGCGGGTCTACACGGTACACAGCTTGGCGGAGAAAGATGTCGGGCTGCGCACAGCGCCAATTGTGCGCGCGTTGGCGTTTCGATACCGCGTCGGCAAAGTTGTGCCCGTTGCGATTGCCGAGGAGGTGCGGGTAAGCATCCAGAAAGTGTACGGCTATACCAACCCGCCGCTGATTCCCAACGGCGTGCCGACTGACGAGTACGCGCCCGACCCCGATAAGCGCACGCAGTGGCGTCAGACGCACGGGATTGAGCCGCACGCAACCGTGCTGGTGCATGTCGGACGCTTCGCTCCGCCGAAAAACCACGCGCTGCTGGTACAGGCGTTCGCGCAGGTGCATAGCGACGCGCCGCTGTATCTGCTGCTGGTGGGCGGCGGCGAGCTGGAAAGCGCCGTGCGGGAACAGGTCGCAGGGCTGGGCTTACAAGAGCGCGTGCGCTTTCTGGGCATGCGGGCGGATGTGGCGGACATCCTGCGGGCGTCAGATGTGTTCGTGCTGTCGTCGCGGTGGGAGGGCAACCCGATGTCGGTGATGGAGGCGATGGCGGCGGGGCTGCCTGTGGTCAGCACGGCGGTCGGCGGCGTGCCCGAGCTGGTGCGCGAGGGTGAGACGGGGCTGCTGGTTCCGTCGGAAGACGCGGGAGCGTTGGCGCAGGCGTTGCAGGCGTTGGTGGACGACCCTGCGCAGCGGCAGGCGATGGGCGACGCCGCGCGCCAGCGCGCCGTCGCGCGCTTCGACATCCGCCACACTGTGCGCAGGTATGAGCAGCTTTACGAAAAACTGCTTACGCAGCGCCCGAATCGCTAACCACGCCGCGATTCTCAGCTCCCGCCCATCGGGGTATCGACTCCATAAAACTCCACATCAGCACCAACGGAACCGCCTCGTAGGAATGGAGCAACATATGAAGCAAGTCGAACGACAGTGCGCCGACAACCGCGCCCACTAACCCCACAATAATCGCGCGGAAGGCAGGCGTCGGGTGATTCCAAAACAGCCACGCCGCTCGAATGAAGAAGATGACAATCACCAGCGCAAGCAAAGCCGTGCCGACCCAGCCGTAGCGTAAAATTCGCCCCAACCACGCGAAGTGGATATGTATCTTTTCCACATAGACCTGCTGATAGGGCACGCGGTATCCAGCCTGCTGTAGCGTGACATACTTTCCATAGGTCGCCTCCAGCCCAGCGCCGAACAGCTTCTGGAATGTTCCAAGCTGTTGATAACGCCACTCCCACTTTTCGCGCTCATCTTGACGAAACTGATAGGAGGGATCCAGGCGCGGGTCGCCTCCGTAGGCATAGTTACGCGACCACCGTTCTTGCATTTCCGAAATAACGCGCGAAAAGACCTCATACGCAGGCGGATGCAACAGCAACGACGCGCCTATCAAGCAAGCCACGCCCAAGACAACAGACTGACGCACAAGAACCTGAGGCGGCTTCCACAGGATTGCAAGAGGCAACACCAACAACATTCCCGCCCACAGGATGCGATTTTTCGTGATGAGCACACACCATGTAAACGCCACAAGGTAGAGGAGTATGAGCGTGTTACTGCGAATACCCCGCACATAGCCCACCATGTAAAGGCTCGCGAAAAATAGAACCATGGAGAAGTATAGCCCCGCAGGACTGCGCACGCGATACCCCTCCGCCGTCTCGCTAGCAGCTTTCAATTGGAAGAGTATCTTGTAAAACTCTGGCAGCGGCGCGAAGTATTCCCACACAAGCGCAACCGTGCTAATGACCATCACGAGGCTCAGCGCAGTCAGCACGCGTCGTGCGCGCGCCCAGTCGCGCAGCAGCACCATAAGAGGCAGCGCGCCTATCCAGATGATATGCCCATCGAAGTAGCGCACAACTGGCTGCGTGTACGCGCCCAGAACGGCGAGCGCGTCATCGGCTGGTATTGTGTTATAATGAAATATATAAATATAACCCACATGCGCCATGTGGTACAGCCAAAAAAGCACAATCGCCGCAGTCAACGGCGTCCATATACGGGGGCGTTGTTCCTTGGGCAGGCGTAGGTACTCGACAATCGCCTGAAAGCTGACAACCAGCAACAGTCCAAGCAGGATAGTGCGTTGTCCTGTGCCCACCCCCGGCGCCGCGTACCAGAACGCATTCACAAACAGCCCAGTACCCACGACGATAAAGGCGGTAATGCTCACTTCAGGGTATCTAAGCGCGAGCAGGGCTGTCAGAATCACGATGGAGAGCGCGATGGCGCGGTTGTCGGCTCCTTGAAGCAGCAGGGAGAGGATAAGCAGATTCACAATCGCCGCGCCAAGGATCACCACAAGGTTTGCCCATCGCTCCTGATTGAGTCGTTCGGCGACGCTAAGCGCCAAGCCGTGCGCCCATTCCACTGGGAGCAAGAGCCACTCGCGGATTGTCCGCGTCTCGCGTCTCGTTTGGGTTGCCATGGCTGTCTGACTTTAATTATGGCATGACGGCGCGCCGTTTCCAGCAGGGCGCGCCCGCTGCAAGAGACTTTCGTACAACGATTCGTAGGCGCGTACGGTGTGGCGGATGTCGAATCGCGCTTCGGCACGGCGGCGCGCGGCGTGTGCCATCTGGGCGCGCAGGTCGGCTCGCTGTACCAGTTGTTGCAGCGCGCCAACCAGCGCGTTGTGGTCTTCGTTGGGCACAAGGATACCCGATACGCCGTCTTCAACCAACTCGGGTACGCCGCCGACAGCAGTCGCAACGACAGGCAAGCCCGCCGCCATCGCCTCCATCACTGAGAGTGGGTTCCCCTCCCAGCGTGAGGGGAACACAAACACATCGGCGGCGCGCAGCAAGTCGGGAATGTCGCTCCGCACGCCCAAAAAGCGCACGCGGCTTTCTATCCCCAGCGCTCTCACTTGATGCTGAACCGCCTCGCGCAGTTCACCGTCCCCCACAAGCCATAGCTCGGTTGGAAGGGGCTGCTGCCCAACTAACTGCGCGAACGCTGCTACAAGCATCTCGTGATTTTTTACAGCGGCAAACCGTCCCACATGGACAAAGACAAGCGTTTGTGGCTCCACTTGCAGTTCTCGGCGCACTCGTTGTCGTACCTCCCTATCAGGGCTAAAAGCATCAATAGAGACGCCATTTGGGATCAGTATGGGGTTAGGGTAGTTATAGAGCGCCTCGAAGGTGCGTGCGACCTCTTCAGCGATGGCAACTGGCACGAACGAGCCGACCCGAAACCTGAACGCCAAGAGGCGCACGCGACGGCTCGGACCCATGCCCATCTCATGCGCTGCCACACTGTGGAGCGTGTGGACACGCACAGGCGTGCGGTATTTCATCGTCAATACAAAAGCGTAAACGATTCCGCCCAGATGCGTGTGAACAATCGTCGGTCGATACTTTTTGAAAAGCGCGTTGAGTTTCATGTTATGCAGCCAGCGTAGGGGCTTGTTGCTCACATCGAGAAAGTGTAGGGGAACCCCCATCTGCTGCACCGCCGCTTCCAGATGCGTCCCCATCGGCGCACGCAGACAGATACACACAGGGCGGTAGCAGGCGCGGTCGTGATAGCGCAGCATGTTGACCACGAACTGCTCCGCGCCGCCAACGCGCAGCGAATCGATGATGTGAAACAACACACGCGGCTGGCTCACAAGGGGATTATACCATAGCCCAAGGCGCCTCTGGGCATGCGAGAGGCGACCCGCTGAGTATGCCATAATATATCTCGTTATGGCGCACGGGGAATCGTCGGGTTCGCTGCGCACAAGCGTCGTCAAAGGCGGCGTCTATCTCACCCTCAGGCGCGGCGTCTCGGCAGTTCTCAGTCTGCTCGGCGCGCTGTTCCTCACCCGAATTGTCGGACCCGAGAACTATGGGCTGTTCAACGCCGCGCTCGCTGTCTACACCTATGTGCAGTCGTTGGGCTTGATGGGCACGAATGTCTACCTCATCCGCGAACAGCGCGAGGATGAGACGGCGATTTTCCATCTGGCGTTCTGGTGGCTATTGGTTTTTGGAACGGTTCTCACCGGGCTGTGCTGCGCGTTAGTTGCCCTTATGGGGTACCTTTGGGTACGTACAGAAGGGTTTATACCAGTGTCGTTGCTGATGCTTGCCTGCGTACCTCTCAGCCTGATTGCCGCTGTGCCGCAATCCCTTGCTGAGAAACAACTCTACTATCGCGCGGTTGCAACTATAGAAATTGCCTCCCAAACGCTTTACTATGCGATGGCATTACCCCTTGCGTGGCGCGGCTATGGCGTTTGGTCACTGGTTGCTGGTTTCTGGGTCAACCAGCTGACGCTGACAGTTGGCTATTTTATGTTGATGCGATACCGTCCGCGCTGGTATTTCAATCGGCATGGTCTGGAACATATGCTGCGGTATAGTTTTTCGCAGGCGCTTGCGGGCTGGGTCTACAAGCTGCGCGATTTGGCGCCCTCGTTTCTGCTGCTGCCCCTTGCAGGCAAGGAAGTCACAGGCTACTTTGCGTTGGCGCGCCGATTCCTGACCATTCTAAGTTTCGCTTACGAAACGGCGGGACGGCTGGCAGTCCCCACTTTCTCGCGCGTACAAAATGACGCCCCGCGATTACTTCGCGCCCTTACCGAAGCGATGCAACTCCAGATTCTGATGGTAGGGATAGTCTTCGTAGGGTTTCAATTAGTTGCGCCGCTAATACTCCCCAAGATATTAGGTGACAAATGGGATTTCCAATACATACTGACCGCGTTCACTATCTTGGGCATCACGACGATGCTGGCGTCGCTGTTCTCGATTCAAGGGTGGGCGCTATTTGTCAAGAGTTATAATTGGCTGGTTTTTCGAGCGAACGCCTCGGGCGCAGCCAGCATGTTCATTTTTGCGTATCTCGCCCTCTCTTTATCTCCCGGACAGAGTTCTCTGGTTGCATTTTGTCTGGCGGAGTTGGTCTCCTTTCTCCCTGTGTTTTGGATACAGCATCACGGCGTGCGTAAACATATAGGGCGCGTTGAGTATCGGCTGTCCGTCATCTGGTTGATTGCAGTTGTTTGTGCACTGCTGGCTCCGTGGCTGGGGTGGTGGTTGTATCTGATTGCGGCGGCGTTGCTGGGACAGCCTGCGAGTCTACGACAGATGCGAGAGATTGTGAATCTGACTTTGCGTTCACGCAATGCAGGCAAATGATTCGCTACGCATGGTATAATCGATACAGATGGGTACTCAGGCTACTGATATCGGTCGCCACGCTGAACAGAAGGAGCAGCCAACGGGCTTTTCCAAAGCCACGATGGTTGCGCTGTTCGTTTGGTTTACGATTATCTCGCTCCTATTTACTGGATACCAGCACATTTACGGGAGCAACCACGCCTACCAACTGGTTCTTGTCCAGAGGCTCAACGACTCAACCCTCTACCCGAACGACCCCTTCGCAGACACGGTATTTCATTATGCATCCGCCTTTTGGTATGTGGTAGCGTGGCTCTCAAGCGTTGTAGAACTTTCGTTCGTTCTTTTTGCTTTCTTTCTGGTCAACAAGTTCTTGTTTTTGCTTGCTGGCTTCCGCTTAGCGCGAACTTTCTTTCCCGACTCGCGGTATGCACCCGTAGTAGGCATGGCAACGATGGCGACTTTCCCCCAGCTCTTGTTCGGTGGTGGGTATGCAACAGACTATACGCAACAATCTTCACTATCCATAGCGGCAGTATTGCTTGCTTTAGATGCCTTTCTGAACAAGCGCTGGCTAAGCTTCGCGATATGGTTGGGGCTGGCAGTGAATTTGAACCTGATGTTCTCTATCTTTGGGTTGTCTTATATGGCAGTTTCTTGGTTAGTCTGTCTACGCAGAAGCTATTCTGCAGATTTTCTGAGGGGAAGCCTTGCAGCGACGCTGGGTGGCTTGCTGATAGGCGCGCCTGGCGTCTATCTGGTGCTTCGGGCAACGACACACGCAGAATACGATGCGCTTTCAGTATGGCAAGCGTGTGAAATTTCGTCCCCTTATCACTTTTATCCCCATCTGTGGGAGATCCCAAAACAGCTGCTTGCGGTAGCGCTTGTGGCAGGCGCAATCATCCTGGTCTATCGCCTTCGTGACGCCTCGCCCGTCGGGACGCACCTAATTGCGTGGACAGCGACCGCCATTGCTTGGTACTTTGTAGCATGGCTCAATCCTCTACTGCTTCATTCGTTGCCCCTACTGCATTTGCATCCTGTTCGTGCGCTTATCTTCTGGCAGCTCGCTGCGCTTATCTTTTTAATCTCCTCCGTACTAAGACTTGCGGCAACCAACGATAGATACCTAACAGCCTACTTTTTGACCGCAATTGGGTTGATATTCATGAGTGGGTTCCTTTCCTCCAAACTACTCGTCGGAGCCGCAGTTGCAAGTGCTGTCACTTGCGAGATTGGAAGACGCATTTTATCCCAGCGTATCGCTGGCAACACAACCCTCTGGCTTGCAGTCCTGGTGGTTGCTTTCGTGTCGCTTGTCGCAGTAGGCAAATCTTTTGTTCTGAGGGGAAACAACCTTTTCTCCTCTGCTCAATACCCTGCCTTTGAAGTAGCAGAGTGGGCAAGGAACGCTACGCCCAAGGAAGCCGTATTCCTCATCCCTATTCACAATGAGGGCGGCTGGCAGTGTTTTCGCCATCTCTCGCAACGAAATGTGTTCACGCACAGGAAAGATGGCACGGCTTGGCCATTTGCGCCTTGGTTCGCGGACGATTGGTTGGAGCGGCTCGCAGCACTGGGTTTCTTCGAGGTTTTGGGCATAGACCGAAAGTCTTTCAAAATAGGCAGCTGGATCTACATATGGAGTCAAGATGAGAAAAACTTTATTCGTGTCTACGATAAGGTAGATGACGACAGGGTTAATAAACTACAGCAACGATACCGTATTGACTACTGGATCACGCGCGCAGATGTTAAAACGCGTTTCCCGAAAGTGTACGAACACGAGGGGTGGAAAGTTCTCAAGGTATCTAATTGAGGACGCCTAATATTGCTCGCGTTTGTGCGATGGAACCCACGCGCCCTGTAGTTTTCCAGATCCTCCCCTCGCTGGTGGTGGGGGGTGCGGAGCGGCTGGTGGTGCACCTAATGGAGCATCTCAGCCGTGAGCGGTTCGCGCCCGTGTGTATCTGTTTGGAGTCGCCGCTGGGCACGCACTACGAGGCGCGGGTGCGGGCGTCGGGCGTGCCGCTCTACTTTCTGGGCAAGGGCGCAGGGGCGAGCGGGAGCGTGCTGCGGCAACTCAGCGCGCTGTTTCGGCAGTACCGCCCTGCGGTCGTGCATACGCACATCATCGGGCTGAACTACGCCTACCCGCTGATGCTGCGCTATCGGACGCCTGCGCGGGTGCATACCGTGCATAGCCTTGCGTCGCGCGAGGCGGGGGTGCGGGTGGGCGCGTGGGTGCGGACGCTGGCGTTTCGGTATCGCCTCGGCGGGGTGGTTCCTGTGGCAGTGGCGGACGAGGTGCGGGCGAGCATCCAGCAGCTATACGGCTACCCTGACCCGCCGCTGATTCCCAACGGCGTGCCGACCGACGAATACGCGCCCGACCCCAACAAACGCGCCCAGTGGCGTCAGGCGCACGGGATTGAGCCGCACGCAACAGTGCTAACGCATGTCGGACGCTTCGCCCCGCCGAAAAACCACGCGCTTTTGATTGAGGCGTTCGCACAGACGCGCGCCGACACACCCCTCTACCTGCTGCTGGTCGGCGGCGGCGAGCTGGAGAACGCCGTGCGCGAGCAGGTCGCTGCGCTGGGCTTGCAGGGGCGCGTGCGCTTTCTGGGCGTGCGGGCAGATGTGGCGGACATTTTGCGGGCGTCAGATGTGTTCGTGCTGTCGTCGCGGTGGGAGGGCAACCCGATGTCGGTGATGGAGGCGATGGCGGCGGGGCTGCCAGTGGTCAGCACGGCGGTCGGCGGCGTGCCCGAGCTGGTGCGGGACAGGGAGACGGGGCTGCTGGTTCCCTCGGAGGACGCAGCGGCACTGGCGCAGGCGATGCAGGCATTAGTGGACGATCCTGCGCGGCGTCAGGCGATGGGCGCGGCGGCGCGGCAGCATGCCGTGGCGCACTTCGACATCCGCCACACCGTGCGCGGATATGAGCAACTGTATGAGTCGCTGCTCAAAGGGGGCTAACACCGATTGCCGCACCAAAGTTCACAAGAAACGGCAGTTGACGACCCCCTCCTTCAGGTTCCCCCTGCCCGCAGGGGGAACCGAACCCTTGCGCGGTTCCCCTCGCGAAGCGGGGGGAACCTACGGAGGGGGGCAATTGTGAACTTTGACGGCGTAGTTGGTAAGTGCCTTTGCGTTGGTTTTTCAACATGCCCCCTCCCAACCTTCCCTGTGGACGGGGGAGGAGCTGCGGCTCCCTCCCCGCCTGCGGGGAGGGTTGGGGTGGGGGCGCGATGTTTAGTCTCTACGCACAGGCACTTACTAACACGACGCGCCGAAGTTGAACAGCACCGTCAACAGGTCGGCGTCGTCCACAATCCCGTCGCCGTTCGTGTCGGTCGCGGCGTCGTCCGAGCCGAAGTTGAACAGCACCTGCAGCAGGTCGGCGTCGTCCACGATGTCGTCGCCGTTCACATTCCCAAACACGCCCGTGAAGCCACCGCCGTAAGCTTCCCAGTCCATGGTGTTCACAATCGCCGTTGCGAAGGTACCTGGGTTTTGGAAGCAGAACAGATACCCCTCCACGCGCAGGAAGTTGTTCGCGTCGCCGCCGTTGTCCTCAAACTGCAGGGTGACATTCTGCCAGTTCGCATCATAGGGGTTGTTCTGGCACGCAATCGGCGTAATGCGCGCCTGCAGCGTGCCTGCCAGACGGGTAATCAATACATCCACCTGTGTGCCTTCAATACTCACCCGAACGCACTGGTTCGGGCTCACATCCGCTGCCCAGCGGATGATGGCTTCGTTGGCGTTTTCGGAAACTACTGTGCCAATTAGATTCAGGGTGTAGTTGATCCCGAGATCGGGGAACAGGTCTTGCACGCGCAGTTCGATGTCCAGTTTGCGTCCGTCGTTGTTCAGGTCTTGCAGGGGGAACTCAATCGGGTCGGAGGCGGAGATGTTGCCGTTTAAAGTGAGTGCGCCTGTGATGTCATACCGTCCGCTGTTAAACTTCCAGTAGAGTTTGCCGCCTTGTTCGAGGTTCGTCACAATCTGTGCGTTCGCGAGCGCGACCAGCGCGCTGAGAAGCCCGAAAGCCAGTACCTTTCGTACCATCATCGTCGTTGACCTCCATATGGGTATGCTGCGTTGCAGCGGTTCTATTATACCCCAGTCTTTGGGAGAATCCTACGGGCGTTGGCTGACTGGTGAGTCAAATTGGCTCGAAACACCAGCCAGCACACAATCCCCGCCCCCAATAGCCACAGCGCGGTGGCAAGCGGTCGCTGGATCCAGAACGCCAACCCTGCCATTGCGCCGCCCTGCACAAGCCAAATCCCCAGCGGCGTCAGCGCGCGCGACTCGCGCCATTCGGGCACAACCCGCAGGTACAGCCAACTCAACAGCGCGCCCGTCGCAAACCAGCCCAGCCAGTTCTGCAGCGGCATCCCGTAAAACGCGCCGTCTACATCCCAGAACCAATACACAAACGCCGCCGCGCCGGGGTTGACCCTGGAGGTGGAGACCGCCGCGTCCATCGCCACATCCCACAGCGTCAGCAGCGCACCCGCGCTCAGCGGCGCCCACCGCCGCGACACGCCCAGCATGAAACTCAAATGCAACGCGGGATAGAGCATCATAAACCACGACGGCGGAATCAGGTACGGCACATGCCCCAGAAACTTGGGTCCCATGCGCTCGGTGTAGGTGTAGGGACCGAAGGGGAAGCCCGTGAGCGTGCCGATGAGTTCGATACTGCCTGCCAGCACGACGCAGATGCTTAGTAGCCACAGCGTCGCCCGCCAGCCCTGCGTATGCGCCATATGCAGCAGCGACGCGCCGATGCCCAACACCACCAGCGCGATCCCCAACTGCATCGAGAGGCGGTTGTAGTCCAGCGGGGGCAGGTTCTGCACCCCGCCGAACAGCAGCCCGCTGCCAATCACGGTCGCCAGCGCGACCAGCAGGCTGAGCCACAGAAACCCGCGCGCCGCGCGCCGCATCACACCATCCACAGCGGGTTCTCCAGCACTCGCTTGAGCGTCTGCAGGAACTGCGCGCCGACTGCGCCGTCCAGCACGCGGTGGTCGCACGAGAGCGTGACCTTCATCCGCTGACGCGCGACGATGGAGCCGTCCTCTTGCACCACAGGCACGCGCTTGGTCGCCCCCACTGCCAGAATCGCGCTCGCGGGCGGGTTGATAATCGCTGTGAACTGCTCGATGCCGAACATGCCAAGATTGGAGACCGTGAAGGTGTTGCCCGTCATCTCGTCGGGCATGAGCTTGCCCTCGCGCGCCTTCTGAATCAGCGTCTGCGACTCTTGCGCGATGCGTCGCAGCGATTTGCCCTCGCAGTGGCGCAGCACCGCCACCAGCAGCCCCTGCTCCACGGCAACGGCGATTCCGATATGGACGCCGTTCGGATGCACGAGTTGCCCGTTCTGGTAGGTCGCGTTCACGATGGGGTGCTGTTCGATGGCGACGGCGCACGCCTTGACGATGAGGTCGTTGACGCTGATGCGCAGGCTCTCGTCCAGTTGGTTCAGTCGCTGGCGCAGGGCGACCGCCTCTTCCATGTCGATTTCCATCGTGAGGTAGAAGTGGGGGATGGTCTGGTGCGCTTCGGTGGTGCGCTGGGCGGTGATTTGGCGCAGGCGGGTGAGCGTCTCCGTGCGTCCTTCGGCGGGCGCGGCGGCGACGGCAGGCGCTGGGGCAGGCGTCGGTGCTGGGGCGGCGGCAGCGGGCACAGCGGTCGCCCGACGCGCCTCGAGGTACGCCAGCACATCGCGCTCCACGATGCGCCCTTTGGGTCCCGTGCCTTGCACTTGGCGCAGGTCGATGCCGTGTTCGGCGGCGATTTTGCGCGCCAGCGGCGACGCCAGAATGCGTTCCTCGCCGTTAGTGGGAGCAGTCGCGGGTTGGGGCGCGGCAGCGACGGCGGTTGGCGCGGGCGCAGGTTGCGGCGCGGCGGCTTCGGCGGGCTTCGCAGGCGCGCCCGCTTTGCCGTCGCTCTCCGCAGGCAGGCTCTCGCCCTCTTGCAGGATGTACGCCAGCGGCGTGTTCACGGGCACGACGGCGTTCTCCGCCACGCGAATCCCGCGCAGCACACCCGAAGTGGGCGCCTCAATCTCCACTGTCGCCTTGTCGGTCGCTATCTCGGCGATGGGTTCGCCCTCCTGAACCGTGTCGCCCTCTTGCTTGAGCCAGCGTACCAGCGTGCCCTCTTCCATCGCGTCGCCCATCTTGGGCATGATAATCGTCTGCATAGTCGCCTCCTTATGCCACAATCTGCCGTACTGCCTCGATAACGCTCTGCTCGCTGGGCACGGCGAGCGCCTCAAGGTGCTTGTTGTAGGGCATCGGCACATCCGCGCCCGCCACCCGCATCACGGGCGCGTCCAGGTAATCGAACGCATGTTCCTGAATCTGCGCGGCGATTTCCGCGCCGAAGCCCGCGAACCGCCAGTCGTCGTGCAGTGCAATCGCGCGATGCGTCTTGCGCACGGAGCGGAAGACCGTCTCCCAGTCGCACGGAATCAGTGTGCGCAGGTCGATGACCTCCACTTCGATGCCTTGCTCGGCAAGATGCTCGGCGGCGTTTAGCGCGAGCTGCACCCCGCGCGAGTAGGTCACAATCGTTACATCGCGCCCGGTACGCTTGACATCCGCTACGCCGAACGGGATGGTGTAGTCGCCGTCGGGCACTTCACCTTTGGTCAGGTACAGGCGCGGGTGTTCGATGACCATCACGGGGTTGTTGTCGCGGATGGCGGTTTTCAGCAAGCCTTTCGCGTCGGCGGGCGTGCTGGGCAGCACGACCTTCAGCCCTGGCGAGTGCGCCAGCCACGCCTCCAGGCTGTGCGAGTGCTGCGCCGCGAGCTGCTTGCCGGGACCTGCGGGACCGCGGATCACCATCGGCACGGCGCACGCCCCGCCCGACTTGTAGAGAATCTTCGCCGCGTGGTTGACAATCTGGTCGAACGCCAGCAGCGCGAAGCTCCAAGTCATCACCTCCACGACGGGTTTCAGCCCTTCAATCGCCGCGCCAATCGCGATGGCGATGAAGCCCGGCTCCGAAATCGGCGTATCCCACACGCGCTTGGAACCGTACTTTTGGAACAGCCCCTCCGTCACGCGGAAAGTGCCCTGATACCGCCCGATGTCCTCGCCCATCAAGAACATGCGGGGGTTGCGGTCTAACTCCTCGATAAGCGCCTCACGAATTGCTTCCCTGTAGAGTTTGGTCGCCATACGGTACTCCTCGCTAAGGTGCAGATAGTGTACCTGATGGCGAGGTACTGAAGGTGAAAATAGGGAATATGGCAAGATTGCTGGGTACATTTCGCCGAGCCAAAGTTCACAAAAAACGCAGTTGACGACCCCCTCCTTAAGGTTCCCCCTGCAAGCAGGGGGAACCACCCCTACGCGGTTCCCCTCGCGAAGCGGGGGGGAACCTGCAGGAGGGGGGGCAATTGATGAACTCTGGGCGCGCGGTTGGTATTAGAGGCAGGATTCCCGTGCACAAAGGCGTATCTTAAATAGCGAGGTGCCATCATGAGAAGAGGATTCACCCTGATCGAGTTGCTGGTGGTGATCGCGATTATCGCGATATTGGCGGCGATTCTGTTCCCTGTATTTGCGCAGGCGCGGGAGAAGGCGCGTCAAACCCAGTGTCTGAACAACACGAAGCAGATTGGGCTGGCGTTCCAGATGTATTGCCAAGACTTTGACGAGCGCACGCCGCAGAATCGCATCCCCCTCGCGAGCCGTCAGATTGAGGGCGCGCGCTGGGCGTGCTACACCAACACTTGGGGGCAGCCCGCGAACGCGCCTGCGTTTTTCCACTGGTACGATGTCTTCAAGCCCTACATGCGCAATACCGATGTGCTGGTGTGCCCGTCGAACCCGCGCCGTTCGTATGGCGACCCGAATGTGCTGCGCAACGAGTATTACCCCAGCGGCGACCCGCGCGGCGCGGCGGGCTACGCCGTGAATGTCGCGCTGGTGATTAGCCCCGACCGCTGGTGGAACGGACGCGACTTGGCGCAAATCCCGCGCCCCGCGCAGACCGTGTGCTACTTCGAGACCTGGTGGACCTGCCCCGACTTGGGCTGGTGGTCGCTGTACGGGGCAGACCTGTGGCGGCACAACGGCGGGATGAATGTCATCTACGCCGACCACCATGCCCGCTGGGTCAAAATCTGGCAGACGCTACGCACGCGCCAGACAGGGCAGGTGGAAGACAACCAGTGGTGGTCGGTGCTGGTGGAAGCCTCGCCGAGTTTCGGCGATGTGAACTGGCTCCGCGAGGTAGAGACCGAAGCGGTGAACCTGATCAACCAATACAACCCCGAGCGGCGATAGGGCGTAGAGTATAATTCGCTTGGCAACAGATGAAACTCGCTTCGGTGCGTCAACTGCAGGTCAAAGGCTTCCTATCCATACGGGACGCGACCATCGACTTCCGCCCCATCAACCTCCTGCTGGGGGCGAATGGGGCGGGCAAGTCGAATCTGTTGCGTCTGTTCCAACTCCTCCAATCGCTGGCAGACGACGCGCTGCAGCAGTATGTGGGTCAGGCGGGGGGCGCCAGCGCACTGCTCCACTACGGACGCAAGCACACCGACCAGATAGAGGTCTACCTGCAGTTCGAGCGCAGCCAGCAGCGGCAGAACACTTACTTTTGCCGTCTTGTACCGACTGCGGAAGACACGCTTATTCTTGCGGAGGAGCAGCTCGGGTTCCAAGATCCAAAGCGACACGACAGACCGTATACCGCGCCGATGCGCTTCCGCCATCCCAATTCTGTACTTGCGCGTCCCACAGATTGGTTCTCAAGCGAGCGCGACATCGGATTGGCGCACCATGTGCGCAACTGCCTGCGCTCCTACCGCGTCTACCACTTTCACGACACTTCGGAGTCTGCTCGGATAAAGCAACGGTGTTATCTCTATGATAACGAGTCGTTGCATCATGACGCAGGCAATCTGGCGGCGATGTTGCGGCGTCTCCGCGACGATTATCCTGCACGGTATGAGCATCTGCTTGACCTCATACGGTTGGCAGCGCCCTTTTTCGGAGAGTTTGTGTTGGAGCCGATTACTGGTGAGTATGTGCAACTGCGCTGGCGCGAGCGGGGCTGGGACACGATTTTCTCGCCGCACGCCTTGTCGGACGGCACGCTGCGCTTTATCGCGCTGGCGACGCTGCTCAATCTACCCCAAGAGTGGCTGCCCGCAACAGTGATTATTGACGAGCCTGAGCTGGGGCTGCACCCATACGCCATCAATTTGCTTGCGGGGATGATTCGAAGTGCAGCACAACATACGCAGTTTCTTATTTCCACCCAGTCGCCTGTGTTGGTGAGCCACTTCGAGCCCGAAGAGGTGCTGATTACTGAGCGACGCGACGGCGCGACTGTGTTCCAACGCCTGGATAGAGAGCCGCTTCAAGTATGGCTGGAGGACTATAGCTTGGGTGAAATCTGGGAGAAGAACCTAATCGGGGGACGCCCCACACGATGAAGAAAATCCTCCTTTCAGTTGAAGGGCAAACAGAAGAGAGTTTTGTCAAGCAGTTGCTACAGCCACTTTTCGGCACAGAATGTTTCCTGCAGCCAGTCGTTCTCACAACCAGCAGAAGCCCACAGGGCAAAGCCTACAAGGGCGGAGTCGGCACTTATGCCAAAATCCGAGACGAGGTGCAGCGCCTTTGCCGAGACACAAGCGCCGTAGTGATTACAACAATGTACGACTTTTACAGACTACCTAAAGATTTTCCAGGCTTGCACAGCGTGGAGGCGAACTGGACACCTCTTCAGAAAGTGCAGTTCCTCGAGGGAGAGTTTGCAAAAGATATCAGCGACATACGATTTGTCCCTTACCTTTCGCTTCACGAGTTTGAGGCGCTGCTTTTTTCCGATGGAAACCAAATAGTCAGCTTCCTGAAGCAACGAGGTGCAAGCAGGAAAGGGTTAGACAAACTCAAGGCGATAGCGCTCCCACCAGAAGAGATTGACGATCAGTGCCCGCCCTCCAAGCGCATAGAGGACGCCTTTGGAGGGTACCAGAAGGTGACGGACGGGATACTTGTCGCCCAGAAGATTGGCGTGGGTACGATGTTGGCGCGATGCCCCCACTTCCGCCAGTGGGTGGAGACCCTTCAACAGCGCTGTCAGAGCGACGACTGATGGCTCAGTTAGGCGTCTTCGGTTGCGAATGCGGCTCAGGTGCGCCGCGCCAAGCGGTGAGGCGTAGCCAGATTAGGTCGCGCAGCATGCGTAGACCGTCGCGCAACAGGCGCACCTTCGAGCCTTCCTGGTGCATCCAGCGGATGGGCACCTCGGCGATGGCATAGCCCAGCTGCCGCGCGTAAAACAGTGCCTCGAAGTCGAAGCTGAACCCATCCAGCCGACAGCGCGAGAAGACTGCCTGCGCCGCCTCGCGCGTGAAGAGCTTGAACCCGCACTGCGTGTCGTGGATGCCGCGCACCGCCAGCAGTTGCACGACCTTGTTGAAGGCGCGACCCGCCATCTCGCGATACAGTGGCTGGCGCACCACCAGTTGCGACTCGCGCAGCGGGCGCGAGCCAATCGCAATCGCGTAGCCCCGCGCAAGGTACGGCTCCAGCTTCTCCAGCTCCTCAATCGGCGTGGCGAGGTCGGCGTCGCTGAACAGGATGCGCTCGCCCCGCGCACGGAGCATCCCGTAGCGCACGGCGTAGCCCTTGCCCCGATTCGGCTGATACGCCAGCAGGCGCACTTGGGGGGCGCGCTGCGCGAACCGCTGCACAATCGTCTCGGTGTCGTCGTCGCTGCCGTCGCTGACGACCAGTATCTCGTAAGGCTCGCCCCGCGCGTTCAGGTACTCCACGACGCGCTCCAGCGTGCGCTCGATGCGGCTCGCCTCGTTGTAGGCGGGGATGACCACCGACAGGCGCGGGGGGCTATCCGCCACCGAACACCTCCTGCAGGGCGGCTTCGAACGCTCCCACCGCCTCCGTGCCGAACAAGCAGAAGCGCACAAGTTGCAGCTGCGTGCCGCCGTCGATGTGCGCCTTGAGCGTCTGCATCATAATCCGCGCGCCCTCCTGCAGCGGGAAGCCCGCGATTCCCATTCCGACGGCAGGCAGGGCGATAGTGCGCACCCCGTGCGTTTCCGCCAGTTGCAGGCTGTGCGCGACGCTGCCCCGAATTGACTCGGCGGTCGCTTTGCCGCCCAGACGCATGCTGGCGGCGTGAATCACATACTGGGCAGGCAGGTTCCCCGCGCCCGTAATTGCCGCCTCGCCGACTTGTATCGGTCCGTGGCGGTTGCACTCGGCTTGAATGGTGGGGCCGCCCTTGCGGGCAATCGCGCCTGCCACCCCACTGCCCAACACGAGGTCGTTGTTGGCGGCGTTCACAATCGCGTCCACCGCCTGCTCCGTGATGTCCGCTTCCAGCACCTCGATGCGTACCCCGTTGTAGGTAATCGCTACCATCGGCAGGGATTGTACCCGTTGCAGGGGGTATACTTACCGCCCGATGGGCGGCGCGTTCGGCGTCCCACGCGACTAAACTTAGAGGAGGAACCTGAATGGCAGCAGCACACCATGTATGCGGCGGTCTGATGCTCGCGGAGACGCATACTGACGCGGTGATGTACACCTATCGCGTCAAGCATGTGATGCACATGACCCGCACCAAGTTTCAGGATGCGTGGGTTGTGGAGTTGGAGGGCTACGGCAAGGCGCTGTTTTTAGACAAGAAGATACAGTCCGCGTTGTTAGACGAATATATGTTCCATGAGCCGATGGTGCAGCCGGGGATGTTCACGCACCCGAACCCGCAGCGCGTGCTGGTGGCGGGCGGGGGTGAGGGCGCGACTTTGCGCGAGGCGCTGCGCCACAATACCGTGCAGGAAGCCGTGATGGTGGACATCGACGAGGAGTTGGTGCGCGTCTGCGAGCAGTGGATGCCTGAGTGGCATCAAGGCTCGCTAAGCGACCCGCGCACGACGCTGATTTTCGACGACGCCCGCAAAATCATCCCGCAGTACCGCAACCACTTCGATGTGATTGTGTCCGACCTGACCGACCCGCTGGAGGCAGGTCCGTCGCAGTACCTGTTCACCCGCGAGTTCTACCAGATGATTTACGACGCGCTGACCGACGACGGCGTGCTGACCGTGCAGTCGGGCGCGGGCGACCCGCTCTACCCGTACCTGTACGGCTGTATCGCCCGCACGCTGCAGGAGGTGTTCCCCATTGTGCGCCCCTACTGGTGCTTCGTGGCGTCGTTTATGTTGCCCTGGGGCTTCATTCTGGCATCCAAGCGACACGACCCGCTGGAGATTCCGCGCGAGGAGATTGCACGGCGCATCGAGCAGCGCAATGTGCAGGGGCTGCGCTACTACGACCCGTTCACGCACTACGGCATGTTCAGCATCCCGCCGTACTTGCGCGAGGTGATTAGCAAGGCGCGCGTGCTGACCGACGAGCAGCCGTTCCTGTGGGAGGCGTAGTGCGAGTAGGGGGGCGGCGATGGGGCGCGCCCCCCTCACAACTACTTGAGTAGCTCCTTGAACTCCTCTATGGTCAATCCTGCGCTCCGTACAATACCGCCCATTGTGTAAGCGTTGATGGGGTTTGCGCGGGGAATGGTTAGCACACGAACGCCGTCTGACATGACGTAGGACTTACGCAGTTGGTTGGAGGTCATAGCGCGGACGCGCCAGATACTCCCGAATCGCCCCACGAATAATCGCCGACTTCAACCCATACCAACTAACACCACTACGCAAACGAGACACCTCCAA
>Ga0308418_1000137_pt1 | contig 48940 bp, 43 predicted proteins | sample HotsprSampleR4cd_FD_203517 | JGI IMG/M metagenome (GOLD analysis project Ga0308418, IMG submission 203517) | Hot spring phototrophic mat microbial communities from Mushroom Spring, Yellowstone National Park, Wyoming, United States - 20090729_R4cd ... | reverse complement strand
GGCAAGCAACCATTCGCTTGTGGCTGTTTGCCTTTTCATTCCCAAAAGAAAGGAGATGCCGTTGGGTAACATTATCATTTGAGAGAATGAATGGCTTTCGGTAACATTATCATTTGGCTTGACACGTGTGGTTATCTACTAACCACCGGCAACACCACCGTATATAACACTCGCAATCGAAACAAACTATCACTGAGTGCGCCGCCCAATTCACCACCAAAACCGTATATATACTCTCCTATTGCTACAGCTCCAAAAGACGCCCATTCTTCTTCCCTTGGGTTCGCAATTAATCGCTGTATATCTTTCAAAGGTTGATATTCCAGAGAAGTTGTCATTTTAGATTCTGTATTCTTGCCGCCGAGCACATATAGTTTATCCAAAACGTTCAACAACGTCAACCGCTTGCGCCGTTCGGGTAAATAGATTGTATCTCCTTTAGAGAAAGTATCCCCTTGCAATGTGAGAATATCGAGTATATTCAATTCATTTTTCCCATCCCATCCCCCAGCTAGATAAGCCAAATTTCCTAAATCAATTGCTCCAAAATATGCCCGCCCTTCTTCTAATAAATAAACGGGATTCCATTCCTTATCTGCCGGTTCAAAGCTCCAAATATTCTTGTATACTCCTTTACCGTCCCATCCCCCTAGCGCATATAATTTTCCTTCATAAGTTATACAACTCATTCCACTTAGTTTAGCCGGTATTTTACCAGCCATCTTCCACCGATCTTGTCTCCAGTCATATGACTCAACCACGTCAGTAAACATATCCCCCTTTAATTTCCCACCAATCACGAATATCTCATTCCCCAGAGTCAACCCACACGCTTCGCTAACCGGAGTCGGTTTCCTAGCCCCCTCGCTCCATTGACCGGTTACCGTGTCGTATATATCTACCCGGTCGCTGATCCCATCCGGCGTCTCGCCACCAATGATATAAATTTTATTATCCACGGCTGCATACGCCATGGATTTTTTGGGCTCAGGCATTTGAGTCACCAATTCCCATTTCACCGGCTCGGGGGTAGGGGTAACTATAATCTCGACAATCTGCGGATTGCCCCGACTCGCCAGATTGACCAGCAGGATGACCAAGATGATCATCCCTGCGAATAATCCTACACCGAGGAGTCCAAGGAGAAGGGGTGAAAACGCTATTGTGTTAGCTTTGGTCAGGGCGCCACTTTCTTGAGCTTCTACGGCTTCAAGGGCAGCCTGATTTCCGGCTTCAACCCAGCCCTGTCGTACCGCAAACATTGCCGCTTCAGTCCGAGAGACCACCCCGATTTTACCAAAGATATTTTTCAGGTGTACCTTTACCGTGTTAGGACTGATTTTCAATTGGTAGGCAATTTCTTTATTGGATAATCCCGTTGCCACCAGTTTCAAAATTTCTATTTCGCGTTCGCTCAATTCGGAGGTGTGGTTCATGATCTTTGAGAAGGGTACGGGCTAATCTCTCTAATCCGCTCTGACTATTTTTGCCGGTTCTATGCATTCTAACCAATTATCAAAATTCTCCAGCAACCTCGCCATTATCGCCAGAGTAGACCGGTGGAAAAAAGCGACATCACCATACGCCTCGCCACCCCGTAAACTCACTAAATCGCTAACCCCACGCAGAATGACGAGAGGGAGTTGGTTCCTTTTCGCCACAAAAGCTATGGCGGCCGACTCCCAATCACAAACCGTAGCTTCGTATCGCTGAATTAAATTGGGAATATCCTCAGCTAATAAATCTCGGTCAGCAGAACAAATCGTTTGTTTTATCACTTCAAAAGGATAAGGCTCACGAAGAAATGATAAATCCAGCTCCGTTGTATAAAAACTTTGTATGTCTTCGCCAGGTTGCATCATTTCAATCAAATCATACAGAAGGGTTCTTTCAGCTAGCACAATCTTACCCCGTTCAATTCTCCCCTCGATACCTCCACAGGTACCGAGATTGAACAAAATGGTGGGGTTAAATCGATCAATGACATACTGCGTAGAACCTGCCGCACAAATTTTACCCCACCCCCCTTGAAAATAGATTAACTCTTGTGGGTAATTTGAGGCAGGATGACAAAAAAAGAATTCACCATAAGGAGAGCGATGAAGACAGCTTGGGACGAGCAATTCCTTGACGGCTGCCCATTCCGCATCCGCAGAGATTAGAACCACAACTGTCTTAAGCTGGGATGACATCTTATCTCAATGATCCTCAAGGAAACCTATGAGGCGCTCCAATTCATTTACCATCGGATGAGGATATTTCTTCTTGAATATTTCCAGCAATGAACGGAAATACCACAAACTGCCCTGTTTCCCACCCCGAAATCGATCCCAAACCTGGTTGCCGGCTCGCTGGTAATCCAGATAGATGGTGCGCAAATTATGTACTTTATCTGCCAGCGAAACCAACAAAACATCTTCATCTGCGTTTGACAAATGTTCGATATATTTCTCCTTTCGTTCTCGCCAGGGTGGTTTGGGATTCACCAATGTATCTGAGCAACCCTCGACGATATGGCGCACGCGGTTGCCAAATAACGCCTCGATTTCTTCTAAACGGCTTTTGCCTCCTTGATCTTCAGCAACATCATGCAAAAGGGCAGCAATGGTTTGGTCTTCATCACCACCGCCTTCCATCACCAGAGCAGCGCAGGAAATTAAGTGCGAAAAGTAGGGAATTTCACTTCCTTTCCGGAATTGTTCCCGATGAGCCTGCAAGGCATACAGCAATGCTTGCTCAAACCGTGTGGTCAGTTCCATCTAACTAAGCTCGAATTTCGTAATCAAAGGTTACCAGTATCGAAGGTTTTAATGTAGCAATGACCGAACAATACCTTTCTTGAGATAACTGAATCGCCCGTTCCACTTTTTCGCGGTCTAGCTCACCATACAGGATGTAATGCAAATGCATGTCGGTGAACGAATAAGGAGGATCTTTCATCTGATTGCCGCTGCAAATAACCTCCATGTCTTTTAAGGGTTGACGCTGTTTCTCCAAAATTTCAACTACATCATACCCTGAACAAGAAGCTGCTGCCATCAACAATAACTCGGCTGGCTTCACTCCTTCGCCGTGGTTTTCATGGCGGGTTCGACCGATTACAATCGAATTGTTATTCGAATCGGTGCCGATCATTATGCGGTCTTCAACCCATTTGATACGAATTTGTCCCATAAAGTACCTCTTAGTGAATTAGATTTGCCAAATTTGTCTCGCTTGCTCTAGAATTTTCTGCCAAGAATTTCCTTCTTCTCTGGGCGAAACGCCTAAGGGGTCATCGCTGGGCATTCCAAGCAAAGCATTGACTACAGCTAGCGTACAGGCTTTGGCTGCCTCAAGATCGTAGCCGCCCTCTAAAAACAAAGCAATTTTGCCACCACAATAAAGCTCACTCCAATCGGTTAATTGTCTGATCATTTCCCCATATTGTCTCGCTGAAAGTTGCAAATGCCCCAATGGATCTCGCCAGTGAGGGTCAAAGCCATAACTGATCAGCAACATTTGGGGTTGAATTCGATCGAGCAATGGTAGAATAATTTTTTCCATTAAGTTAGCAAAAGCTCTATCCCCCGAACCAGGTGGGAGAGGAAAATTTGCCGTGAATCCTCTTCCTTCACCAGCTCCAATTTCATCCAGGTAACCACTGCCGGGATACAAAGGAGACTGGTGGGTGGAGAGGAAAAACACATCTGCTCTTTCCCAAAAGATATCTTGAGTGCCGTTACCGTGGTGCAAATCAAAGTCAAGAATTGCAACCAGTTTTGCTCCTAAACGATGGATCACCCATGCTGCAGCAATTGCAACATTATTGAGTAAACAAAATCCCATACCCTGTCGAGAGGTTGCATGGTGTCCTGGCGGTCTGGTTAATGCAAAACCCCGGCGAGCTTGCCTATTCCAGACAGCTTCGGCAACTGAAACCGCGCCACCTGCCGTTTTTAAAGCCAGCTCCCAGGAAAACCGCGTTGTGTAAGTATCCATATCAAGAGAATCCCCCAATCGGCAAACATTTTCAAGCTCTCGCAGGTAATCCCTCGAATGAACCAGGGCTATCTCTTCAATAGATAATTGTTTTGGCTCTGCTTTAGGGTAGTGCTCCCACAAACCGTTTTCTTGGAGAACCTTGACGATGGTCTCCACGCGTTCGGGTCTCTCCGGGTGACCACTTTGAGAATGTTTTTCGTGTCCGTGGGGATAGTAATAGATGAGATCTTCCATTTCTCTATTTCCTCATCTGGATTATATCTCACCGTTTGCGTTTCCAAAACCCATCTAATCCACAAAATCGTTATCCAACATTTCAATATCTATTCACCTGATAACAATCCTCTTGTTCCTCACAGCAACTCATCAATAAAAACGTATAAACCAACCTCATCCTGAAATAGGAGGCGTATAATCCGTTACAATCAAATCCAAATTAACCTAAAGGAGCAGATCATGACAACGCTTTTATACCAGACCGACAGCTATCTAAAAGCTAACCAGGCTCTCGTTATTCAGGTACTAGCTGAAGAGCACGCTCTGATACTTGATCAAACAGTCTTTTACCCAGGTGGAGGAGGACAACCTTCTGATACAGGTTACTTACTTTGGCAAGGGAAACAACTGGCAGTTCAAAAAGTGAAAAAATCTGGCGAGGATGTACTCTTTTACCTGGCAGCCGATAGTGAAATTCCTGGGGTAGGTGAAATTGTTGAATGTCATATTGATTGGGAACGCCGCTATCAACTCATGCGCACCCATTCCGCCATGCATGTCCTCTGTGGAGTAATCTTTCGTGATTATGGGGCGACGGTGACCGGTGGGGATATGGATCCCCTTAAAGGCCGCATGGATTTTGAATTTGAGACCATGCAGAAAGATTTGGTGGTTGCTATTGAGCAAGCAGTCAACCATGAGGTGGAAAAAAGCTTACCGATTCGCACCGCCATTTTGCCTCGTGAAGAGGCCTTCAAAATTCCAGACCTCATTCGCACCAAAATTAATTTACTGCCAGAGGGAATCCAATTCGTGCGCGTGGTCGAAATCGTCGGCTTAGATTTGCAAGCAGATGGTGGTACCCACGTCCAGAACACGTCTGAAATTGGCAAAATCCGCGTTGTTGATTACAAGAGTAAAGGGAAAATTAACAAACGCATCTATATCGAATTGACCGATTAGCTATAGCTTTATGCTACTATGATCTCGGCATAAGACAATTCGCTGATATAATCTGTGCCAAATTATCTCCGCGCTGCACAACAATAAACGGAATGCCTTGACTACGAAGGGAGGCAAGATATTGTCGGCGCTTTGCTTCATCAAGACCTGCTTCAAAAGTGGTTGGATCAACCCAAACTGCTACCGGGCGATGCCCAACGGCACTAAGAAAGGATGCTGCGCGGCTCAAGCTTTGATCATACGCTGAACTAATCAAAATAGCTGTACTGCCTCGCGGCAGGTATCTCCCTTGATTCTCCACAAGGACTGGTAAGGGAAGGTCTCCCTCAGCTTCCAGAACGGCGAACATTTCTAATAATTTGCCCAACTGTCGAAAACCTCTTTCCGCGGCAGAAACGTGAAAATTTCTCCCTTTGGCGATCAAGCCAACCGCCCTTCCTTTTCGCAAAAAATGTCTCGCCAACGAAGCAGCAATGACAATTTGGTATTCAAATGTGGCGGTAGGAAGCGGCAATTTTACAACTGGTCGCCATAATTCCCTGGGGTGAAAGTCGTATCGATAATCCGCCTTGCCGTACTGATTCCTCTTATCAGCGTCCAAGAAGATCCACACCTCCGACAAAGGATCTAACTCAAATTCTTTGACCATCAACCGATTGCGTCGTGCTGTGCTCAACCAATGAATGCGATTCAAAGGGTCGCCAGCCAGATATTCTCTCACTCCAGCAGCGTTAGGCGTAATCTGATGGGTTTTTCTCCGTATAGCTTCTCCTCCAGAAATCCATCCCGCTGGATTGGGAAAGTCTTCTATCTCTACCGTCATTGGATAAACCAGAAGATGCTCCTTTGCCGGGAAATTCTTTTCTACTACAAAAAGCCCAAATGGATCACCCGCCACAACCCTGGTTGGACCCAATGAATAGAAACCTCTTTTTACCAGACGCGTACGCACAAAATACGAGCGCGTTTCCTTGGGCTTTAGGTAGCTTATAACCCGTGATGCCTGCGCTCCGGGTAAAGCTGATTCATCTTGGACTGCCAGCCACAGTTTTGTTATTCTTGAATGATTGTTCACTTCAATTCGCTCTTCAAAAATTTGTCCAACCTGAGCTCGGTGGAAACGCGCAATCCGTGAGATTTCAACTCCTCGAAGAGCAAAAAGGGAGGTTAACCAGGCAAAAATCCACACTCCCCCCCACAAATAAGCTAACCGATAATAAAAGGATGCTCCGCTGATCACCCCTCCGAGCAGACAAAAGAGAAACAATCCAACCACAACTTTCTGAGGGGTATTCATCCTTCCCTTCGCATTGGATCGCCTCCCGGCACAGCAATATTGTTCAAGGCCTCCAGGATGACGTCTCGTTGGTTATAGTCTCGCAACCTAGATGCCGGCGCCAGGATAAGGCGATGGCTCAATACTTCCACAGCTAACTCTTTGATATCATCAGGCAATACATAGTCCCTTCCTTCAATGGCTGCCTTTGCCTGTGCAGCTCTTGCTAAGGCTAAACTACCTCGTGGGCTGGAACCTAAATAGACATCGCTTTGATTACGCGTGTAGCGGATGAGGTTTACAACGTAACGCTTAACCGCCGGGGAGAGGTAAACTTTCTTTATTGTCTCTTGGACCTCAATGAGCTGTTGAGTAGTGATGACCGCCTCCAAACTCTGAATCGGATGTTGATATTGTTGTTCGTCTAAAATGCGGATTTCTTCTTCCAACGTTGGATAACCGATTTGAATGCGCATAAAAAAACGGTCCAATTGGGCTTCGGGTAAAGGAAAGGTACCTTCATATTCGATCGGGTTTTGAGTTGCCATGACCATGAAAGGCGAAGATAGCTGATGAGTAACACCATCCACAGTGACCTGGCGTTCCTCCATTGCCTCTAATAAAGCCGCCTGTGTTTTGGGCGTCGCCCGGTTGATCTCATCAGCTAAAACAATTTGAGACAAAATCGGGCCTGCTCGAAACTCAAACTGACGGGTTTCCTGATTGAAGATCGAAACGCCAGTGATATCACTGGGTAGCATGTCAGGTGTAAATTGAATTCGGCTAAAAATTAATCCAGCTGACTTTGCCAGACTTCGTGCCAACATCGTTTTTCCCACACCCGGAACATCCTCTATCAGCAAGTGTCCTTGACAAAATAAACTGATTACCGCCAGTTTTATCGAGCGTGGTTTTCCAATAATCACTTTACTGATGTTTCCAATAATTCGCTCAGCCAGTGGCTTGACTTCCGTTATGTCCATACCGTCTCCTTTTCAAAGGAACAGAAATACATTGTACACCCACCAAAAAGGAAGATAGCGAATCAATTTTGGAAAATTTTCGTTGACCACATACAGGAGGAAAGCCAAAACAAATCCCACAGAAAGGCGTAAAATCCCACCCGTTTCGCGGTAAGTTGAAAAAGGTAAGAAAAACATCATCAAAGAATGAAAGAATAGTGATATGTTCAAGAAATTTCGCTCTCTCTGGAGTATCTGCCGAACCGTTACCCAGGCGCTCCACACAGATGGGACAACCACTAACGGAGCAAAGGCAACTAGCATAGCGAAAAAGTACTGCCAGCTGTAAATGGCTATGCGCAACAACCCCATAAACGGAATCCACTCAAATCCACTCGCATTTTCCCCTCCACTACCAATCCCCATCTGCCCGAAAGTTTTCCAAAGCCACCCTTGCCACATAGCATAAGGTAAAAAACTTACCAACAATAATGTCCTGCTTTCCTTCCACCGACGGTCTAAGAATAACCAAATCAGGGCTGCACCCCCAAATACCAGGGTTACTTCTTTGGTAAAAAACGCTAGAGTGAAACAAATAGCTCCTAGCCAATATTTTCGTTTTTGATAAGCATAGATTGCCCCTGCTACAAATGCATAAGCTAGCGGTTCCGGTAGAGCTACTCGAATGGAAAGCAAAGATCCGGCGTTCAAACCATAGACGAGCGCGATGAATGGATTTTTTCTTAAATCCAACATGATTTTCGCCACAAACGCCACCCCAATCACTTGCCCCAGCAATGGTAGGATTACCAACCACCACGGTATCCACTTCGGATTGCCTAAAGAAAAACATCGTGCCAGAATGGGTAAGATAATCCTTTGATAGCGATAAGCGGGCACATCCAGGTGCTTGGAAACCATCTGAGGGTCGGGCTGTATGGCTATATAATAACCAAATTGACCATCATATCCTTCACTGCCTTGGGGGTCTCCTTCAGAAAAGCGCGTCCCAAGCACAATAAACTGCATTATGTCTCCATCCACTTTGAACAGAGTAAAACAAACGAGTCCCACACATACAGTGAAAGTAATCAAAACAGGAACAAGAAGTGAAAGAAATACTTTCCTATCAGTCATCCTTTTGCATTCCTGGATAGAGAATCAACAGGAGCAACGATAAAACGCTCATAGTCACCCCCAAGGAAAATGAAAGCGGTTGATAACGAAACTCAATCAGATTTATACCCTCATCTACACGCACAGCTCGGAAGATGCTATTTGCGGCAAAGATCGGTGCTTTCGCTCCATTGACCCATGCAACCCAACCGGGGTAGTAGGTATCCTTCATCACTAGCCAACCCTGGCGGGGGGTATCCAGCTCAATTTGGATTCGATTCGCCGATTCGGAGAGAATCCTAATGGATGGAGTCAGATTAGGCTTCATCAGACAGTGTTCATCTCCGTTCGCTTCAGTGGTTTCGACCACTATCTGATTCAAGCCCAGCTCAGGATTCCTCAGGACCGCCTCCAATGCCTCTTCACTTGTCCTGACTTTTTTTGCGCATTCAAAAAACTGAAAACGCTCGCTCCCTTCCAACGGAATTGTTTTCAATTCACCCTCTCCATCTATTTCGATCAATACTTGAACACCACTGATCTTCAACAGTCTCTGGTAAACAAGTTCCTGCCCCTCTCTTCGTGCCTTGGTAATGGACTCTAACCACTTTGCAAAACGGTCTGGGACAAACGGATCGAAGTTATTCACCATGGCGACCTCGTCTAGCAAATTGATATTGGGTAACCACGACCGCCGCAAAGGGACCCAATCTTCAATATTGCCAAACGTATCAAAGCGGAAGAACTTCTCAAACTTGATCGTATATTCATCATCAGGATGAATAAAAAAACGTCGAGAGAAAGCAGGACTACCTGCTTTTTCATTCTGGAACGGTTGTCGAAACAGCTCAATGGAAATTACCGGATTCAATCCCCATCCCACCCATCCGAGGTCAACCAAAAAGAAGGCAATAATTAAAATCTTCCAAATTCGTATGGAACGTACCAGTGGTTTTCTATTTCCTAAATCGGTCAATTTCGATTGTTCTTCAGGTTTGCACAGTAGAAGTACTCCAAAAATTAAACCTAGCAATCCAAATTGCTGAACTGATTTTAAGATTGTAGGATAAAAATCTTCTTGTAGGAAAAAAGAGGCTAGAGAAGAGACAAGTAACATCGAAAAAAAGCCGGCTGTACCCAACCTGGTCCAATACAAAACCTTACCCCGCGGAGTGCCCCAAAGGTCGATACCAATTGCAGCCAGAATGGCTAAGCTAAATTGAGCAATCAACGAAATCCGCGTCGGAGCTTGAAACAAATCGAAACCAGGTACGGTCTCGAACAACCAGGTATACAAAGGCAAGTTCTTTCCTAACGCCAAAACCATGGCTAAGATACCCATCCCTGCCCAAAAAAGAACAATCATTTTTAAATAATTCTGAGCGTTAATCTTCGCCGATCGATTCTCTGAACGATGCCAGATTTTTCCGAATGCAAAAATAGCGAGCAATATAGCCATTGAACCACAGTAAACCGCGTCTTCCCAATAATTGCCATATCCCCAATAATTGCCATGCTCTGGACTACCAAAAAAATCGGGCATCAGCATTGTCAGAAAACGCCAAGGCCAAAATGAATAGGTCAAGCCAAGTTCGCGGTCAATTCCCGTGCTCCGCTGCGAGTTCATCAGGTACTCCACCGTTGGGATCAACTGAGCAGCAGCGAGTAAAACCGCCCAACCAACTGCCCCTCCCCATAGCAGAAAATTTTTTGCCAACCTTTTCCAGGTTTCCCACCAGCCGATTGGTTTCAAAAGCAGGCTTTGCCAAACAAAAAACGCTGTAGTCGTCCAGAGGATATACCAACTGCTCTGTGCATGGCCTGCCAGAAGATTCATTGCAATGCAAATCACCAGCCAGAAAAAACCCAGTCGTTTAGGCTTACCACTGGAGAGAGCCACCCGCTGCGAGAAAAGCACAATCCATGGCATCCAACTAACCGAAAAAATAATCGATTGAAAGCTCGCTCGACTCACCAGGTAACCACTCAGCCCGAAAGCAATCCCTCCGACAATCTGGCCCAAATCACTTAGGCCCCATTCTCGCAACATCCGTCTGGTACCCACCGCGCAAAACCCCAAATGCAATGCCAAAGATACCCCTTGCCCAATCGCCGACCAGGAAAGCCCTCCAATAGCTTCTAAAGCCATCAACATCCACGTCGGAGGATAGAGCAAAGCCGATTGGTAATTTGCCAACAGAGGAGCACCCATCCCCGAATATGGGTTCCATAAGGGAATTTCACCTCCTTTTATCAATTCAAGCGCCAGATGCCTCCATGGGATAAATTGCAGTAATATTGTTCCCCAATAATAAACTTTTCCACCGAATATGCCTGGTGAGAATAAAATAACGGGAGCAACCCCCAGGGCTATTTCGATGGGATCAATTGTCCATTTTCGAGCGATCGACCTTAAAAATAACAAAGCTTTCATTTTCATAGACTGGAATGAGATAAGGTTCTAACACGGGTTGCCAGTTACCCAAGCTTCTTTCATTATCTCCCCAAATCACGTACTGGATACCATACCGTTGAAGAAAATCTTGCCGAAAACCAACTGCCGTCTGGGCTTGATAAAATGCTTTCACTTCCTCAGATAGAACATCCCCAAACGGGCTTTCTGGCCCATGTCCTGAGAGCACCCGCACAAAAGCATACGCCGGTAACTCATTGCTGGTCTCATAGGAAGCTAAAACCATTGCATCGCGCGCATCTTCAATTTGGTTAAGTGCCTCATAACCAATGGCATGGCGTTGTGGAACAAAAATGGGGGGGTTTGGAAAGATCACATTCTGATACCCGCCGAGGATCAACAATAACGATGAAGGAATGGCTAACGGGAAGATCAATCCCGCCAACCAACGCCAGTAATCCTGTTGCCTGGATATCGCCTGGCGAGATTCTAAGAAAAGGTTTGCAAGCAGAATGAGAATCACCCATATTCCTTCGATTAATCGGCGCTGGATTGAAATCGGAAGAAAGATCAGCCCGCTCACTGTTAGCAGCCAAATGAGTAGCAGCCGAGATTTCTCATCTCCGCTTCTTTGTATCCTATAAATTCCACCCAGCACCATTGGAAGCAACCACCCATACGATAAAAGATAAAGAGAAATCGAGGCTGAAGGAAGGCGATTTTGCGCTGCCCAAATACGCAAATAGGGATCGGTTAGAAATGCATAGGCGGTGTAAACAAGCAGCATAATAGGCATCCAACCTGCCCCAAATATCGACAGCATTACCTCTTTAAGTCTATCCCTTTTTACAGAGGCGCTTCCCTCGAAAACTTGTTTGATTAACTCTAAAAACAAATGGAATGTGAAAACAATGACTAAGATCCCTGCCTGAATTGGCTGAGCTACTCCCGCACCTAACCAGTACAAACTCAATCGCCAACAATGCGTGGAACGCGTGGCTTTTTCATCCGAACTCCAGATATGAATATACTCGACCAGGGCTAGAAGCATCAAAGCCCTTGCCAGACTCAAATGGGGTAAACCATACAGACTCAAAAATCCAAATGCTTCTGGAGAGTAAAACTCAAGTGGCAAAACCCGAACATCGCTAAAAAGCAAAATCAGCCATCCGAGTCCTCCCCCAAGCGTAATCAAGACCAAAGCCATTCTACGATAATAACGCCGGGAGAGATATTCGCTGAGAAAACGATAATACGCGAAAATACAAATGAAACCAGCCCCAATCCGAAACCAGTGAAACAAAATCACCAATTGTTCGTGTGAGCCCCTTCCGCCAGCAAGTTTTCCCAAGAGGTAGTACGGTAAAAATGCCAGGAATCCTTTTTGCTCCATTCCACTATAGGGACTGCGAAAGAGCCACTCACCCTCCATCCCTCTTCTCATTTTCGCAATATAGGAATTACCATCCTCCACACCAAACAGAAAACCAGAAAATCGCCAGGAAGTATTTCGATCTGATAATAATGTCTTCTGAAAAGCGATTAGATAGGGAATCGATGTCAAAGCCATAATAAAAATGGCATACACAAAAACCCATCGCCATTCAGAAGTTGAGATGAGTCTATGGGACGACCAGGTAGATGGTGATTTGTTCACTGCGATAACCAATCGGGCAGGTTTGTTTTAATATATATTCAACTTCAGGGTTAGCTATAACACGCTCGCGCATTCCCCATAGAATAGCTGTAACCGAATTTTCGGCAAGAAATTTCTTCTGCTCCGAAAGTGAAAATTTTCCTTGATAGAACCTTTCTACCAATTGCTTTCTATTCTCGGACTGGATCGACTCAAAGGGATGACCATAAACCACCCTCAACCCCGTCCAGGCAGGGAGAAAACTCCCACTCTCGGGAGCAGCTAAAATCACCGCATCTTCTGGCAAATTCTCACGTAGCCAATCAAATGCCTGAACTTCTTCCCGATAGAGAAAAATCACATTATCCCGTTTTTGCACCGCTTGTAATGTAGCAAACAGAAGAACAATATTCGTAACCAACGAAATTAAAAGAGAAAGATTTAACCAAAATCCACGCGAAGTTCTGCCCAATGCGACATCATGCTGAACAGTGTCACCTTCGATAGCGTGCATTGCCAGCGCAACCAGCGGCACATACAGTCCAATCATAAATCGTCGCTGAAGAGAGGAAGGAAAGTAAATTAACACCAATGAGACACCGAACCAAATTAAGGGCATCAGGGCTCGAGGTTCTCTGTGCCTAATTGCCTTCATTCCCCCCCAAAAAGCCCAAATCGCTAGAGGGAAATAGCCAACGAGGAATTCCCAAAACTCAGGGGAGGGGGTTACATTTTGCCGATTCCACTCCGCCAGAACCATATCTTGTCTGACAACCCAAAACTGATAAATCAGGAAAGGTACTCCACCCAAACAAAAACCACCGAATCTTAGCAAAACAGCTTGCAGGGTATCTCGATCATTTCTCCAATTGACTACCCCCAAATAGACACAGAATACAAGGCTGGTAATCACCCACGCAAACGGCGAAAGATTTGCAAGAACTAAGCCAGCCAGCAAAGCAAACCAGGCTTGAAGCGGATGCTCTACAGCCTCTCGCGACAAGGTCATCATCCACACCATAATCGCAATTGCCAGAGGAAAGTGCGGATTCGCAAACGTCGCCAGAAATACATACCCCTCAGCGATCCAAAAATCCGGTGCAAAACTTCCAAATGGCAAAGCGATCCATCCTATACCAGCCCCAAAGATTGCCCAAATGAGCGCAATTTTGACAATTCTTTTCTGATCAAAGCACCATTGATAAAAGCTTTTGAGGGCAAGGATCACTGCAAAGCTGGTAAAGAGGCGTGCCAGATGATAGGTAAGCACTAAATTCAAATGAAAAAGCCGGGCGACATGCCCCAAGAAAAGATAAAAGACGAACAAAAAGGCGGGTTGATTTTTCTCAGGGCTATAGGTCAGTTCAAATAACCATTTTCCATCCCAACCCTGACGCATTTTAGATAAATAGGTATTCCCATCCAGGGGGTTAAATAAAAAACCGCTAAAAAGTAAAGTTTGCTCTGATTGTAAAGAAGCATAAAGATATGGAAATTGAGTCAGAGAGACAAATAGAATAATAAGAAGGACATCCAAAACGTTGGTTTTAATCCTGTCCATGAAAATAGCCCGGCTGGGGATTTTTACACACATCTTCTTTATTGTACACGGAGATTTTCTATCTCACGAACATTGATTTTGCCCTTGTCATTTAGCTTTTCGCTTTTATAATCGTGATTATGAGCCAGGTTTTTCTGCTGTACCGTCTTCAACAAATTGACCTGCAACTTGATCAAGCCAAGTCAAGGCTCACGCTATTAGAAACACTGCTAGAAGATGATGCAGATTTACGTCAAGCACAAGACGATTACAATCGTCAAGAGACCATCGTTAAAGAGTTGGAGAAAAAAATCCGTTTTATTGAACACGATGTTCAACAGCAAAATATCAAGATCGAACAGAGTGAAGCCGCCTTATACGGAGGACGGATAAAGAATCCCAAAGAATTAAAGGACTTGGAGGATGAAGTAAAGGCATTAAAGAAATATCTTCAGGTGCTCGAGGATCGACAACTTGAAGCGATGATCCATCTTGAAGAAGAGACCAAAACCCTCCAAAACTTGCAAGGTGTTCTTAATCAGGTCAAGCAAGACGTCTTCCAACGCACCTCACGATACTTAGGTGAGAAAACCGACGTGAAAAAAGAAATTCAACGGCTTGAAAATGAACGAGCGATTGCAATCTCCAGTATCGAATCAAGCCATTACGAACGCTACCAGACCATTCGAGCCAACAAGAAGGGTATTGCAGTTAGTCGTGTGCAGGATAAATGCTGTTCAGCCTGCGGTACCACCTTAACTGGAGGATTGATTCAAGAGTCTCGTTCTCCGCATCACCTGGCATTCTGTCCCTCTTGCGGCAGAATCCTCTACGGAGGATAAGGAGTCAGGGTATGAACATTTGGCGCTTTGATCTGAGATCGTTTCTTATCGGTGTTTTGAGTGCCACAATCCTCTACTTCTTGCTCTATCGTTTTCGCAACACCCTCAATTCCCTTTGGCAATCGTTACGTTCTAACCTGCAAAGTTCCCTATTGATTGGGTCTAATCTCGAAGTCCAATTCCGTAAAGACATCATTCGTTTTTGCCAAAAAGAACATCTCCTTTCTCAAATGTTTGCTCTAGATGACCTGTTAATCCCTGCCCGCTGCATTCCACTTCTTTCGGCAGGAGATAAAGACGAAACACTTTTTGAGGACATCACTACTGAAGCTGTTCCGCTGATATTTGACGATCCCTTACTTGCCAGCTTTTATCAAATAAAATCTTATTCTGTCCTGGATATATTAGCGCATGGGAATTCGCGGTTAATTTTAATCGGCGAATACGGCTGGGGTAAGACAACTGCTTTGCTCGAAGCTGCTATGAAGATTGCCCGCCTGGATCATCCATATCGGAACCTGTATCCTTTTCTTCCCATCTACGTCCACGCTCTTCGCCTGATGAGAGAATTAGCAAACCGCGACGACATCATTACCGCCATGATCGAATCATCCCGCGAGTCATTCTCAACCTCGGTGCGGCGTTCTTTGCCTGGCATCATTCGGAAAGCAATCCGGGAACAACGACTGGTTCTGTTTCTTGATGGCACAGATGAGATTCCTCCTCAGCAGGTTGACCAACTCGCCGATGCGCTAAAGACCCTGCTTAGACAACATCCTGAAATCAAAATCGTAACCGTTGCCACACCAAATTATCTCAGTGATTTTGTTGCCATGGACTTTTCGCCCCTCTCGATCTGTTTCTGGGATAAAACCAGTTCTCGGACGTTTCTTGAAAAATGGCAAGAAGCCTGGAAGAAAGCAAACGTTGCTACTTCAGAGGCAATAACACTTTGGACAGCCTGGGCTAAACAAGAAAACGCCATTTTGACCCCTCTTGAATGGACATTATATCTGCTCTTTTTATACTTAAAAATCCCCGTCCAACCTCAGCCATTTCAACTTTACGAAACCGGTCTTCAATCTGCCCCATTAGACATCCATAGCAGTAGAGAAATTGCTGATTGGGCTATCCAAGCTATCAAGAGCCATCTCCAAAATGGTAATCCACCCTCCCCACCCAGCGCGCTGGGTAAATTCGTTTCCGATGAATTGATTGTCAAACCTCCCCCGCCAGAACTCCATTTTTCATCCCCAACCTTTATTTCTATTTTTGCCTCTTATCTCCCCCTGGAGCAGAGCGATCAATCTGCTTTTCTTCAATCAAAATGGGCTGTAGCTGTTCAAGCAGTGATTCGATCGTTAGCTCGCAACGAGCACGATACTTTTGTGCTTGAATTCAATCGAATTCCAGAAGATCAATTCGTTAATCAGGCAGGAATCCTTGCCGGCACACTTACTACCTTAGAAGATAAAAAAGTGTTGATGAAGCGTCTGGCAAACCTCATCCTAAACGATCAGAAGCCTGAATATGTACGAGCTAAGGCATACTCAGCTTTGCTTCGCCTACCATCCGATGAATGCCTGCAAGTAATAAAGTTTTTCCTTCAATCTAAAGAGGCTTTTCTCCGTCAACTAGGCGCATTGGGGTATGGTTTATCAATCCAGACAGATCTTCAACCTCTGCTAAACTTACTCGAAGATTCTCATCCGAATTGCTTTCAAGCCGCGTGCCTTGCCCTCGTTAATATTGGCACAGCCCCCGCCTTAGATGCTGTGATTAGCGCATTAATTCACGGGCACGACCGATTGAAGGATGCAGCCGCTCAATCGCTTGCCAACGACCCAGTGGTTGGACACGCCATCTTGAGAGAAGCAACCCAGCATGAAGACCCGCTTGTTCGCAAAGCCTGCATTAGCGGGTTATTGCGGATAAATTCAACCTGGTCGAAAGAACTTTTACAACAAATGGCAATCGAAGAAAAAGCGTGGTTGGTGAAGGATGCTGCTGCAAATGCGGTTGCCTTTTTAGAATCACCTGACCCCCGAATTCCACAAAAGCGCCCTGAGACGGCTCACCTTCCCTGGTTAATCCACTTTGCTGCTCAAAAAGGTATCGGTCTCGCTCCAGGAAAATCTAATCAGGATGTTCTCCTAATGGCACTAGAAGAAGGCAGCCCTGAGATTCAGCAAGCAGCCTTAGAATATTTGCGATTCACCCCCCTCGAGCTGGCAATCCCCCTAGTAGAGAACCTTCTCGCATCATCCAATCAAAACTTACGTTCCGCAGCCTACCAGACCCTGTGGTCTTTCACCGTCTGCCGAAAACCAAGGTAATGATCTATTTGTGTTGAATCCTGGCAATTAATATTTGCTCAACCTCAGAGGGAGACAAACCATCAATAGAGACAATTTTGTTTTTTGACTTTTCTCCTGCAACAATGGCCACTCGCGAAGGTTTAACCTGAAATAATTCAGATAAGAACTCAATTAAAAGCCGGTTTGCTTTGCCTTCCACCGGAGGGGCCGTCAGATGGATTCGTACCGTGCCATCATCCATAAATTCAACAACTTCATTTCTCGATGACTTTGGTACGACTCGAACCATAAATGCCGTACCGCCTCCGCTATCGTGAAATTTTCGATTGGTAATCATCATGTCTAGTACAGCATGTAGATGATTTGCCGCAATAACGAATCAACAACTTGAATCAAAATAATCAAAACCAGGGGACTAAAATCAAACATCCCCACAGGAGGGAGGTTGCGACGGATAGGGTTTAGCAGAGGGTCTACCAGTTTATCTATCGCCTCCCGAAGGGGATGGTAAGGTGACAAGAAATACGATAAAAGCACCTTGACAATGACAATAAAAGTGTAAACTCGAAGGACGGTATGCAGGATACTTGCCAACAATAACATCGTTTGCTCCTTAGGATCGTGGCCTCTCGCCTAAAATCGCTTGCCCAATACGAACTATGGTTGCTCCTTCTTCAATCGCAACCTCAAAATCCGAACTCATCCCCATAGAAATCTCATCCCATCCCACCTCAGGAAGGCGTGTCCGCAAATACCCTTGTAACTCAACCAATTTCCGAAACACAGGTCTTGCAAACTCAGGGTTTTCATATAATGGGGCCATAGTCATTAGTCCCCGAATCTCGAGGTGAGATAATTGTGCAATTTCAATAAAATCGGCCAACAAATCATCCCAGCGATTCCGATTGGAAGCCGAAAAACCGAATTTCGATTCCTCTCCACTGACATTACATTCCAGGAGCACAGGTAGCAATTTCTCTTGCTCGGCTGCAAACCGATCAAGACGTCTGGCTAGCTTTAAGCTATCCAGGGAATGAACCATATCGAAAAACTGTACGACCATCTCCGCTTTGCGGCTTTGAATATGACCGATCATGTGCCACTCTAGGTTAGCAACTTTCCCAATCGTTTCGATCTTCTCAGATCCTTCTTCGGCATAATTTTCACCAAATTTTCGCAATCCCAACTCAATCGCACAACGTATCCTATCAACGGTATGTCCTTTTGTAACCACGACTAAAGTTACATCATCTGGAGAACGATTTACTCGCAGGCAAGCTTCAGCAATCCTTTCCTTAACCTGCTGATAATTCTTTGCAATCATCGAAGTTAGCTCATCTAAAGAGTTTATTTGCGCCAACATTTGCCATTCAAACTAAATTTCGGTTTAATTATAAGCTAATCACTACCCCAAAGCGACCGGTTTTCCCATTTTCGGCGCGATGGGAATACCAATTTTCCAAATCGCAAGCAGTGCAAAGGCCAGAAACCTCAATGTCCCTGACCCCGACCTGCTCTAAAATTAATTGGTTAGCCAGCCACAAATCAAATCGAACTTGCCCCTGATCAATTGCAAAGCTTTTTTCTGCTACAAACGGCATTTTCTCAACTGCTTGCCTCCACACCTCTACACCCACAGGATAATGATGCCCCCCAATGGAAGGCCCGATACCCGCCCAAATATCCCCCGCTTTCGAACCATAGGTTTCGGCCATTTTTTGGACAGCTTTTGCGGCAACGCCCAAGAGCGTTCCTTGCCAGCCGGCATGAGCAATCCCGATTACACCCTTATTTTTGTCAAACAAGAGAATTGGGACACAATCCGCAAAGCGCATAAGTAGCGTAACCCCTCTTTTATCGGTAAGAATTGCATCCGCCTTCTGATAAGGTTGATCGGGTTCTCTTGGCTTATCTGCGCAAAGGACCTCTGCGCTGTGTACTTGCCAGACATCATACGTGCTGTAGATAGAAAGGTCAATCGCATCCAGGGCGCGTTTCCTGTTTTCCCTGACTCGTTCGATCTCATCCCCCACCGAGCCGCCTAGATTCAGCGACGCCCAGGGATAAGGGCTAACCCCTCCTCGCCGACTGAAGATGGCATGAGGAACTCCATACCGATCGAGTGCTTCAAATGTGTAATACTGCAATCCGTTAACCTTATGACAATTCAATTTTATGACCCCTCAAAGTTGGCTTTGAGCCTGATGCAAACGCAGCTTCTTTGTATATAAAATCTTCCTTGTATCCGCCATGCTTTCCTCGACAGAGGGAAAACCAAACCAAGCTGTAAAAAAACCGAAGGCAAAACCTGTCAATACTCGTAAGTATGGAGTACTTTCTCGAAATGGAATGAGGTTAAAGGGCGGTTGACTGATAATTTGACTGATGCCATCTAACCCAATGGGCACAATTCCCAGCAAAATCCAAATATACCAGGGTAAGGATCGAAAGTCGCGATTCAAACTAAAGATGAGGCCAAAAACGAGAATCCCCAAATAAATAGCAACATCTCGCTGGCAAAGCGCCACTTTATAGCCCACCTGTTCATTGCCAATAAACTGGCGCGCTAAAAGGATAGCTTCGGCTGAGTTGACTTCCGGCAGACCCGTGGCCTGTGCATAAGATTTTAAACCTTCCAAGCCGGCCAATTCACGCGGATAGACGATTTGTTGGCCAAACAAGAAAAATGACCGATACGCTAATTGATGGCAAACCACTCCATATAGGTTATAAATTGCTCGCGCAGGCGGTGTGAGGTTGGTCTTCATGAGCACTGGAGCTAAAAAAGGTAAACCGACATAGAACAAGACAATTAGATTAATCATCTTCAAATAGTGTTGAGCAATCCAGTAAACAATTTGGTCTGCTCTCCCCCAACGATGGGTTTCTACAGAAACCTTTGGTTTGCCATCAAGGCTTTCGATTTGACCTTTCCGATGGGCTGCAGCAGCCAAGGTGATCGCGAGATCTGTTTTCTGAATTGGAGCCTTTAAAGTATACGGCCCTATTTGGAGCACCGGAATTTCTATGGCATACAGTCGATAAAAATCGTCGTTTTCCTCGATATCTATTTCGGTCAACTGGTGAGGATATTGATCCTGAAGACCGGCTAAATCTTCTTTGACCTGTTCACAAAGATGACAACCTTTCTTGGTGTAAAGCGTCAATTGCAGCATATTCTATAAGCCAAAGTCAACAAATAAGCCGAAACGAGATAACTGCGAGAGGTATCCCATCGCCAGCATACCTCCAACAATAACCAACAATACTCCCATCGCTATTTGGGTATACCGCAGTATGTTCCCATATTTTCTTAACAAGGTGGTAACCCAGCCAATCCCAACTGCCGCGATCAGAAACGGAATGGCTAAGCCAGCAGAGTACGCGGATAAGAGAACAACCCCTTGACTAATCGATCCGCCATTCAGGGCAATCATCAAAATTGCCCCAAGCACCGGACCAACGCACGGCGACCAGCCTGCTGAAAAGAATACTCCCATCATCATTGAGGTCAACAAGCCTCTGCGCTCGCTTTGTTGGGATTGATAACGCAAATCATATTCGAGAAATGGGATACGCAACACCCCAATCAGGTGTAAACCAAACAAAACGACAATAATTCCTCCAACTTTGGCAAGGATATCACGAAAACTAACCAGAAATCCGCCCAAAGCAGAAGCGGTAACTCCCAGCGTGATGAATACTGCACTAAAACCCAAGACAAATGCAACACCATGGAAAATGGTTCGCCATTTATCTATGAAATTTGATTGTACCGCTACCGATCTTCCCCCCAGGTAACCAATATACGCTGGTACTAATGAAAATACACAAGGCGATAAGAAGGATGCTAAACCTGCTAAAAAAGCAAGCCCAATCGTTGGAGTCATCCCATTGTTCTCTCTTTCTATCCCTCGATTACTTTGATTCTGGTTGGAAGGATGTCTGTATCCTTGCTATAGAGTTCCCCTGGGTAATATTGCACCGGGGGATTTGTCCAGCGGAAAACCCATTGCGCATCTGCTGGACGGGCATTGACACAACCATGAGACATGAGCTCTCCGCCAAAATTATTATGCCAAAAGGTAGAGTGAATAGCCACACCATCACCGGTAAACAGGACGGTCCACCCGATTCCCGGCAGATCATACCCCGCTCCAGTAGTACCCCCACTCATATGGGTCGAGATTAATTTGCGCCAAATCAGCATCGTTCCACTAGGGGTGGAGGAGTGTCCTAAGAAGTTCCCTTTGGCATCAAATTTCTTACCGGCAGCAATGCGACAATAATATACTTCCCGCTTTCCTTCATAACACGACAACGTTTGCACCTTTTCTTCAACGTTGATCACCACCAATTTCTGTTCTGCTTCGGGGTTGATCGGCGCGATGTCCTCAGGTGTCAATGGACGAAAAGCCTCTGCTCTTGCCCAGAAGACATCTCCATATCCATATTTCTCATTAATCCGATACCAAACCTGACCTTGTTCATCTTTTTGGATTTGATCCACCCATAATATCTGGCTGTAATACATCCGTATCGGAAACTGATGCTCGACTCGATACTTAAAACCAGGGCTGAATGGACCCCGCTCCAGGCGTACCTCCACCCATGGCACGGTAACCTCAACCCACATTCCTACATCGTGACTTGTTTCAGGAAGTTTTTCCAACGGAGGATTGAGTCGATTTTGGCAAGGTTGTAACTCAGATGCCCACACGTAACCTTCAGGCGTTTCTACGAAGCGTTGCCGATACCGATAAGGATTTGATCCAACAACTTCTCTCAACCATACTACAACAGCATCATCATAAAGTACTCCAACCGTTGCTGAATTAATATCGGGTTTGGCCTTAAGTTCAACCTTTGCAAAAGCCCGGCCTAAACGTTCGCCTTGAGGGAACGGTGTGTTCTCAAGCCATTTGATCTTTCTCCCAAAAACAGCTCCCACAAGGCCAAATCCACTCAACTTAAGAAACTCACGTCGGGTTATACCTTCCAAATCAAAAATCCTCTATGAATACTTCAAAGCGTCCATGCGCCCTAAAAAGATACCCGTTTTTCTCAATTTGGTCAACCCTATTAGAGCAGCTTTTGCTTCAAACGCAAACTGTTGCTCACCACAAACACACTACTTAAGGCCATTGCCGCCGCTGCCAGAATCGGGCTGAGAAAGCCCATCGCTGCTGCAGGGATCAGGAGGATATTATAAATAAACGCCCAGAAAAGATTTTGCTTAATCGTTGTAAGCGTCATTCGAGATAAGCGGATCGAACGAACAACGCCCCAAAGATCATTTCCTATTAAGACAATTGGAGCAGATGCAATGGCTACATCTGCACCACTTCCAATCGCAATGCCTAAATCTGCTTGAGCAAGCGCAGGGGCATCATTTATGCCATCCCCAACCATGGCCACCTTTTCGCCATTCTCTTGCAATTTCTTTACCTGCAATGCCTTATCATTGGGTAAAACCTCGGCCAGGATCAAGTCAATTCCCAGTCTTTTTCCAATTGCTTGAGCAACTTGATGATGGTCACCGGTAATCATTCCAACTGACAAACCCATTTGTTTCAATTCGCTTAAAACCTCACCAGCCTCATCCTTCAATGTATCCGCAATGGTCAGAAATCCCGCCAAAGCACCATCTACTGCAGCATAGAGAAGCGTTTTTGCCTCGCTTTGATAGCGCTCAATTGTGCTCTGATAGCTAATTAAGGATATGCCACGTTGTTCAATGAATCTCTGATTTCCAACCAGCACTGAATGGCCGGCAACTTCTCCGGCAACACCGTTACCGGCAAAGGCTTCAAATCTATTGGGTTCACTGAGCAACAAACCTCGCCGGGTCGCCTCAGCCACAATCGCTTCCCCCAAGGGATGCTCACTAACTTTCTCCAACGATGCAATTAGAGATAGAAACTCATTTTCCGACCCTTGAAATTCAGCAATGGCAATATCCATCACTTGCGGTTGACCCTTGGTGAGCGTTCCAGTCTTATCAAAAATCACGGAGGTTATCTTTCCAGCCCGCTCTAGAGCTTCACCGTTCTTGATCAACACGCCGTTCTCTGCCCCTTTCCCACTTCCGACCATCACAGCAGTTGGGGTAGCCAGGCCCATGGCACAGGGACAGGCGATGACCAAAACCGCCACCGCATGGATAATTGCGGCTTCCAGAATGCCCTGATTGGTGAACCTCAACTGTGGAGCGATCCAGAACCAGAACCCAAAGGTCATCAAGGCAATCAAAATAACAATGGGAACAAAAATTGCTGAAACCCGGTCAACCAGTCGCTGGATAGGCGCTTTGCTGCCTTGCGCTTCTTCAACCATTTTGATGATTTGCGCTAACGCAGTATCTTTACCAACCTTCGTGGCTTGAATTTTAAGATACCCCATTTTATTGAGCGTTGCCCCAAACACCGAACTACCTACCTGTTTTTCCACCGCAACGGATTCACCGGTTAACATCGACTCGTCAACAGAGGAATAACCTTCCAGAACGATCCCATCCACCGGGATTTTCTCACCCGGTTTCACCAGCAAGAGATCACCAACTTGAACATCCTCAACGGCTAATTCAACTTCCTTGCCATTGCGGATGAGCCGCGCCTTTTTCGGTTTGAGAGCGATTAATTTTCGAATCGCTTCACCGGTTTGACCTTTTGCCCTCACTTCCAAATACTTCCCCACCTTGATCAGGGTGATAATCATTGCTGAAGTCTCAAAATAAACATGCCCATCAAACAAGCTAAGGGTAATCAGCAGACTGTAAACATAGGCTGCTGATGATCCAAGAGCGATTAACACATCCATATTTGCTGCGCCATTGCGCAAGGACTTGAACGCGCCAAGATAATATTGCCAACCCACATAAAACTGGACAGGGGTAGCCAGGAACAACATCAAATAATTTGCCCAAACGGCATGAGCAATAGAGTGGGGCAACAAATTCAAATCACGCGCCATGGAAAAGAAAAACAACGGCAAGGTAAAGAGCAAACCCACCTTTAGCAGACTTAATTGATGGTGCACCTCTTGCTCATGGGCAATGCGCTCAATATCGTCTTCCGTTCCCTTACTCTCAACCAGAGAAAACCCCAAATCAGAGATGGTTTTGCGGATTTCCAAAGCGCCAACCAGAGTGGGAATGAACTCAATCTCTAAATGCCCATTGACAACATTCAGGCTAACTTTCCGAACGCCTTCTAAAGCGGTTATTTTTTGCTCTAATCGGTTCAGGCGAATTGGATCATCAACTTCTTTCAGGGTAAACTCCAATGTGCCGGTAGCTATCCCATATCCCGCTCTTTGTACTCGTTTAAACAGATCTTCCAATGCAGTGATTTGAGGATCAAATTCGACTACTGCCCTTTCCGACGAAAGGTTAACGACAGCATTATAGACCCCGCTCTCTTTCTTCAGGTTACGTTCAATGGTAGCTGCGCAATTGGCGCAGGTCATACCGGTCACGGGAAGGATGATTTGCCGGGTGGACATCTCTCTTAGCAATAACAAGGGATTTCACTCTTCGGCAGGATAGTTAATCTCGGTCAACACTTTTTTTAAGATTTCTTCAGTAGCCGGCGCTTCGAATTCTACCCGTGCAGTTTTTGACTCGATTTCGGCAACAACGCTCTTGACTCCTTCAACTTCGCTTAATTCGCTTTGAATGGTATGCACACAATGATGACAGGAAATATTAGGGATTTTGTACGTAACCGTTGGCATCTCAGCCTCCTTTTTTAGAACAGGTTGTTTGATTAAGGTTTGGAAATATTCTCAAAAAGATCAGCGATTTCCTTCAAAACTCTTTCTCGATCATCGGGATTCTCACCCCGAACAGCAGAAATCACACAACTATTGAGATGATCATCGAGAATCATCGCTGAAACCTTATTAAGGGCAGATTGAACAGCATGGATTTGATGGATCACCTCTATACAATAGACATCTTGTTCGACCATCTTTTTTACGCCCTTAAGATGACCCTCAATGACCGTCAGCCTTCTCAACACAAGTTCTTTGTTCATCCTGCCTCCACATACCCCTCCCTATGGGGTGGGGTATATGGATATTCTATCCCCCATCGCTTTAATTGTCAAGATAAGTATCCTATTCAACTCTACTTTGTAAACTTATTGCAAAGAACTGAGAACAGCATCCAGTTCTTCCTCGGCTACATACCCAACCCATTGCATCAGCACTTTTCCTTCACCATCAATCAGGAACAGGTGAGGCTGGTACTGATAGCCCAAGGCTTGCTTAAACGGGTTGGTCCTTGGATCATCGATATCCAGATAGATAAACTGGATTTTGCCCGCATATTTATTTTCCAGATTTTTCAACACTGGCGCCAGGCTTTTACAGGTCGGACACCAAAAAGCAAAAAATTCAACCATTTGATATTTCCCCGAAGCAAGGACAAACGCGTTGGGATCAGTAGCCCGCAAGATAACGTCCACATGCGGAGTTGGAGTCTGATTTCCAATTGGAGTAGGTGTTTCATTCCCGGTCTCATTTATCGCTTGCGGATTCGGCACCACTTCTTGAGGTACATTTGGCACCTCTTGACCTGTCAACGGATAAGGGGAGGCTTGAGCAGGCTGCGCTGGGCTCGTTTGTGTTCCCACAACGACAATCTCTGGCTGATTCCCCATCTCCTCAGTTGGTAGAGCTTTGCTCGGAATACAACCGTAGAGCAAAAAACCAAAAGCAAAAACAATCCAAAATCTCCAGATTTTTTTCATCTTACCTTCCTCGTTACCAATCAATCGAACACTCCAATACCGCTAAAGCGCTAAAACAAAGGCGCAGAGCCGCGCGAAATGTTATCCAGAAATTCCTGACGCGTGGCAACACTTTTGCGAAAATGCCCTAACATCGATGAAGTCGTCATTCTAGCCCCATGCTTTTTTACACCTCGCATGGTTGCACAAAGATGCAAACCCTCCACAACAACCGCTACCCCAATCGGGTTTAGTAGAGTATCCAAAAAATCGGCTATCTGGCGAGTCATTCTCTCCTGAACTTGTAAACGGTGAGCAAACATATCGACGATGCGTGGAATTTTTGACAAACCAATAATCCTACCCCTCGGCAGATAAGCTACATGTGCCCGGCCAATAAAGGGTAAGAGATGATGTTCACACAAACTGTAGAACTCAATGTCACGCACCAATACCATTTCGTCATAAGCAACATCAAAAACTGCTCCGTTGACGAGGGCAATTGGATCAACGCGATACCCGGAAAGCAACTCCTCGTACATTCTGGCTACTCTCTCAGGGGTTTTCAGCAGCCCATCTCGGTTGGGGTCTTCCCCAACTGCATTGAGGATCATGCGCACAGCTTCCTCGACCGTCGGTTGATCGATTTCTGTGTCAATATAGGTTCCTGCAATCCGGTAAAGGGCTTCTCGGTCAATCTCCATTTTTTCGCCGCTTTCTAAATTTTCTTAAATTTGCAAATCTGCTAGCAATTACTTTAGATTCGATGCCTTAAAGTTTTCTAAGTGTACCTATCGATTGATTACACGTCAAGAATTTAATGCAAAAGGGCGGAGTCATCCCTCCGCCCTTGCTTGGAAAACGTCTTTTTCAGCGTATCTCGGGTTCTATGATCCCATAAGTACCATCACGCCGTTTATAGAGGACGTTGATGCTCCCTGAATTTGTATTGTAGAAGACGAAGAAATTGTCATGTCCAAGTAAGTTCATTTGTTCAATGGCTTCCATTTCATCCATCGGGGTAATCGCAAATTTCTTTCTTTTTGCAATGATCGGTTGGCTGAGAGGTTCTTCCTCTACAGTCGCTTCCACAACCTCAGCCGCGCTTCTCCCATCCCCTCTGCCTCGATAATGTTTTCCTTTATACCGCTCAATTCGCCGTTGTATTTTATCCAGCGCTGTATCCAGAGCGGCAAAAATGTCATCCGCGCGTTCCTCAGAGCGTAGAATAAACCCCTTTCCCCGGACGGTGATCTGGGCAATCTGACGATCGGCTGCATTGCGCGCCGATTTGGCGTACGTGACATCGACCCGCGCCTCTTCGATGCCAGGAAGGTATCGATCTAGTTTTGCAATTTTCCTGTCGATATAATTTTGTAACCTTTCACTCACCTCCATATTCCGACTCACAACTTCAACTGGCACGGTCATTTTTGCCTCCTTCTGATAAGAATGTACGAGCTACAACAAACCCATAAACGGTGATCGCTCCAGCATTTTTGAGCGCTTCAGCGCAAGCGTTGAGCGTTGCGCCGGTTGTTGTCACATCATCAATTACCATAACCTTCTTGCCGGCAACCTTTTGCGGATCAGCCCAAAAAGCATCTTGAACATTTTCAAGGCGTTGCGAAAATTTCAAATCGACTTGCGAGACTGTCTCCCGCACACGTCGAATTGCTCCGCCACTATAGGAAACTCGAACCGCTAAGGCAAAAGGGTAGGCAATCATTGCAGCTTGATTATATCCACGTTCCCTTCTCCGAACAACCCCTAATGGAACCGGTGCCACAAGATCGATCTGCCACCGGGTTTCATGATAGAGTTCAACTAAAAAACCAGCAAGGGTTTCTGCCAGAGCAATATCGCGCTGATATTTTAGGCGATGAATGGCGTTACGTAAAGCACCTGAGTAGCGGGCATACGCGCGGAGTCCATCAAGAACAAGGGAGTGTTCTCTACAATTACTACAAACAGCCTCCTTGTTGTTAGGCGTTCCGCAGCCGGGACATAAATTGCCGTTGATCCGCTGCAAGCTACGCTGGCACTCTGGACACCAACGGGCTCCTGCTATACCACAGCCTCCACAAACTGGAGGATAAACCCAATCAATCGCTTTCCATACCCACTGATATAGGGTATAGGGAATGGGTTTGTGATGCACAAAAGGTCTCACAATTCTCTTCTAATTTCCAAACAGGACACCTTTCAGCGCAGATTGCATGAGCATGATAAAGGCTGGGGTCATTAAGACGATACAAATTGAGGGAAAAATCAACAAAGCCAGAGGGATTAGCATTTTAATTGGCGCTTTATGGGCTTCTTCTTCGGCACGCTGGCGGCGACGCACCCGCATTTGGTCCGATTGAATGCGCAACACCTTTGCCATACTGACCCCCAATTGCTCGCTTTGGATGACTGCTGCGACAAAGCTGGTCATTTCAGGAATGCCAATCCGGTCTGCCATGTCTCTCAGCGCTTCACGACGCAATTTCCCCAATTGCATCTCTTTCAAGGCGCGAGCGAATGCTAAACTCAACTCGTTATCCCATTTCTCAGAAACTTTTGCCATAGCGCCGTCAAATCCCAAACCAGCTTCGACGCAAATTGTCAACAAATCCAAAGCATCAGGCATGGCTTTGCGGATTTCCTTTTGCCGCCGATTAATCTTACTGGTAAGTAAAAGTTCCGGGATGAAAAAACCGATAATCATAAAGAAAGCAATCACAACGAATTTTCTCATCCAGCTCCAGTCTTTCAATCCTACAGTGAACAGGAAGATAAACAAACCGCCAAAAAGAAACGCCACAATAAAACGAGATGCCCAAAAAACCGTTGGGTCTAATCCACGGGGATTACCCGCTAACTCGATTCGGTGAGCGGTAGTTTGTAAAGCGTTTTGGGGAGTAAACCGGGTGACAAAGTCACCTAAACGCCGCGCAAGGGGCACGATAACTCTCTCAGAAAAAGGTTGAGATAACTCAATTTCCTCTAATGTGGCAGTTTGACCTCTCGCAGCAAATTCCTCCAATCTTTGTTGCAGTGGGTCGCCTCGATTTGCATCGCGCAAGCCGACCACTACCAGGATCAATGCCCCCACCAGGATAAAAACGATCACGCCGATCAGGATGAGCTCCATGAATCACCGCCTTTCTATTTATCTAAACCTCAATATTCGCGATGCGCATCATGACGTAGTATCCTGACGCAATCATTAAAGCGCCAATGACCAGCATGGTTATTCCAAAGATCCGAGTACCCGGATTAAAAAATTGCATCATATACGGGCGATTAACCAACCAGAGGATAATTGCGATAAAGAATGGCATTAGCGCAAGAAATCGCCCCGAATAGACCACCTGCGAAGTCAACACTCGAATCTCTCCCTTAATCCGCACCCGTTCGCGGATGGTATAGGAGATCGTATCTAAAATTTCAGCCAGATTTCCTCCCACTTCCCGCTGCACGTTGATTGCCGCTATAATCAAGTCCAAATCATCGCTAGGCACCCGCCGATATAGGTTGTCGAGGGCATCCGCCATAGGGATACCAATTTGCATCTCCTGAACAACTCGCCGAAATTCATCAGAAATCGGCGGAGGCATTTCCTTACTCACCGCCTCCATCGCTTGCATGGTCGAATATCCGGCTCGCAGCCCATTTACCATCAAGTTCAGCATATCGGCCAGTTGATTATTGAAGTTAGTCAACCTCTGGTTTTGTAAACGACGAACGTAAAAACGCGGTAACCAGTAGCCTGCAAACGCTCCTAATAACGTAAATATAATGTTGCGTCCCCCGAAAAAGTAGGCAAGGCTACCGCTGAAGAGGATCATTATGATAATCAGGGCAATATATTCGCCGGGCTTCATCTTTATGTCTGCGCGGGCTAAATCACGGGCGATACCGGATCCCCATTTGGATTTAGCCATTCGCTCGTTAACCCAATCGCCAATTGGGGTAGCTCTTTCCTCCCTGCTAAGTTTCTTCTCTTCTCGATCAACGATGTATCGCCCTAACCGCTCTTCAACAAGAGTCTGTTCGCTGGTCAGAGTAACAACAAACCCCATCACAACTAAGACAACTACGATGCCGCCACCAACAAGTAAAATTAAGATCAGCGGATCCATACTAAACCCTGCCTTAGTAACGTCTTCGCTCTCCAAGACCAAATATCGAAGCGGGCAAGTGAATCCCAGCCGCTTCAATCTTGTCCATAAACTTCGGTCTTAGTCCCGTTGCTCGCAACCGACCAACGATTTTGCCATTTTCATAACCGCTTTGTTCAAAGACAAAAATATCTGTCAAGGTGATCACATCTCCTTCCATGCCACTCACTTCAGTAATGTTGACCACTTTGCGTGAGCCATCTCGCATTCTCTCTTGATGAATGACGAGATCGATTGCAGAAGCAACTTGTTCACGAATAGCCCGAACCGGCAAATCCATCCCAGCCATGAGGGCCATGGTTTCAATTCTTGCTAGGGTATCCCGAGGCGAGTTCGAGTGCGCAGTGGTCATTGAACCATCATGGCCGGTATTCATGGCTTGTAACATGTCCAGCGCCGCCTCATCGCGAATCTCTCCTACAATGATCCGATCTGGCCTCATCCGCAACGCATTAATAACCAATTGACGGATGGTCACCTCGCCTTTTCCTTCAATATTTGGAGGCCTTGACTCTAGAGTAACCACATGCTCTTGACGCAGTTGTAATTCGGCGGCATTTTCGATCGTGATAATGCGCTCGTCATTGGGGATAAATTGCGACAGCACGTTTAACAAAGTTGTTTTTCCTGAACCAGTGCCTCCAGAAATGACAATGTTTAATCTTGCCTCCACGCACGCCTTAAGAAACTGTAACGCTTCTGGAGTGATCGAGCCATATTGGATTAATTGCTCTATGGTCAAGGGATTTTTGAAAAATTTCCGGATCGTAATGGTCGGCCCAACCAAAGAAATGGGGGGAATGACGGCATTAACCCGCGAACCATCTGGTAAACGTGCGTCAACGTAAGGGCTTGACTCATCAATGCGTCGCCCAAGAGGAGCTACAATGCGGTCAATGATCCGCATCACATGCTCATCACTCTCAAAGGTTAGCGGCACTCTTTGGATCTTTCCATTTCGTTCGATATAGATATTTTTGGCTCCATTAACCATGATTTCGGTAATGGTTTCGTCTTCAAGCAAAGGCTGAAGCGGACCAAACCCCAGGATTTCGGCAACAATTTGCTCGAAAAGCCGATGTCGCTCAGGTCGAGAAAGGACAATGTTTTCTTCCCCCAACACCTGATCAAATAGCTCTTGGATAGTTTGCCTTACCTCGCTCACGCGAGTAATATCCATCCCAGGATCGAGTTCAGCTAACAAGCGATTTTGAACCCTGGTTTTCAAGTCCAGGTACGTGTCTCGTTGCGGAGCAACGGACGGCGTAACCCGGCGAGCCTGTACTGCTAAGATCCGATTCTTGGCTTCCAAATCGGCACTCAGGGGTGTATTTCCTTGACCTTGTTCAATTCGTTTCAATAACGACATATCGACCTCTCCAATTTCTAACGAGCCACCTTTCCAAATACACCGCTATACCCCTTTTTGATTTCGATTTCTAAATCGGCAACCTGACTGATCCGCTGACGGACAACTTCCGCTAAGGATAGATAAGCCTTCGCCAGTGGTTTTGTCTTGTCTTCCAGCATAAATGGAATTCCCCTGTTGACAGCCGGAATCACGGTTCTTTCGTCAAAGGGAATGGCAGCAATAATCTCTTGCTTGACGCTCTCTCCAATCTTTTCTGGGGTAATGCCAATTCGTTTGTCATATCGGTTCAGAACAAACAGCACCTTTTTCCGATTTACGTTTAATACATCAAACACTTCCAGGGCGACCCGGGCGTTCTTGATTGCCGGAATATCCTGGGTAGTTAATAATATAACCAGATCGGTAACATCAATAGAAGAGAGTACCACATCAGATAAATAAGCAGACGTGTCCACCACAATATAAGCAAACATTTTCCGCAAGTATTGCAGGACTTTGGCGAATTGTTCGCCCGTCACACTCTCGGCATATTCTGGACGTAACGGGGCAGCTAGCACTTTTATTCCTGATGGTTTATGCGCAAGTAAAACACTATCGACAACTTCAGCATCTAACTCATCCACTCGGGGGGCTAAATCAACAACGCTGTTTTTACCCTGTTCATTCAGGAATACCGCTACATCCCCAAATTGAAGATTGGCGTCCACAATCACAACTGGGGTCTCCGCACTGTGTAACGCCACCGCCAGATTGGTTACGAGAGTAGTCGTGCCAACTCCACCTTTGGGACTGTAAACTACAATAATTTTTCCATCGAACGCACCACCGCCACTTCCCGAAACGCCTCCTGCCGACTGCACACTAGCTGGCATTTTTTCGCGCTCTTCTTGTGCCATTTTCCCAGCGCGTTTTACAGCCGCACTCAATTCGTCTACAGTAGGAGGTTTGGTTAAAAAATCCCTCGCTCCAGCTAACATCGCCCGCCGCATATAATTCGGATCGCCCTGTACCGAAAGAATCACGATTTGCGTGAAGGGATTCATCTTTCGGATTGCTTCGGTTGCCGTGATGCCATCCATATCTGGCATGTTAATATCCATAATGACCACGTCTGGTTTGGTCTGACGGGTAACTTCGATGCCTTCCCGGCCAGTTCGAGCAGCGCCGACCACCTCGACATCCTTCTCGAATTGAAGCAATTTACGGATGTTTTCCCGCGTCTCTGCGATATCGTCTACAATGACCACGCGAATCTTATCAGAAGGGCTCATCCTTGATCACCATTAAGATAGTGTTTCATGGATTAGGCGTTGGGGTTGGCAGAATGCTGATCACCGGCATATCCGGTGAGTTCACTCTCGGCTCGATTCCATAAGGTAATTTGACCGGGATTGGAACATTATACTTATTCAAATAATACTGAAGCGTCTCAGCTTCTATTTGAACTCGAGAGTTATCACCGGCGGCTCTGAGATGCAATGTAAACTGAGCTCCATTTGCCATGAGGTAGGTTAGCATCAATGCATCTTGCGGAGTGACAATTAAGCTCACAAATTCGGGTCTTGGCTTTGAGGGTGGCGGCTGGGCTGGCTGATTAGGAGGTTGAGCAGGCTGCTCAGGCGCCTGCTGAGGTGGTGCAGTAGCATCTTGTCCCGTAAATGTTGCCGAATAATTCCCCACACTTAGTACTGTAACATCCTGAAGCACCACCTGAGCCACCAGACGCGGCCGTTGAGGCTCTGAAGGCACAACGATGATAGGTTGTCCCAATCCGGGTATTGTTTCTGCTCTCCCGGCATTTCCGGCCCCTTCACCAATCGGTGCTGAAACACCAGCCGTCAGATATACCGTTGGCTCACGGGTGCCCGGAGCAATTGCTTCACCGGCCACATTCGGCAATCTGCTTTGGTATTCGGTGTCAATATCAACAAATGCATGCACCACCGCAACATTCACCCGATCGCCCGCCTGTACCGGATAACTGGCCTTCGTCAGGCGATCAATGGGGATCGCCACTGCTACCGAACCGCGTGGGATATAAAGGGCAATATCCGATCCAGTAGTAGATAATTCCTCTGCACTACTAGCAAGCATCGTATCCAATAAAATAAAGCCAGCCTCTAAGTCGATTCTTGCCAATCGGCCTTCAACATCCTTGATATCCGAGAACATTCCTTGTAGATAGAATTGACGTTGAATCGGGATTAAGCTAACGACATCCCGGGTGATAACATTACCCCGCGGCACTTTTTGCGTTGTAACGAGAACATTGACGACATCTATAACCGGAGTAGCTTCAACAGCAGGAGATGGTTGTGGTGTAATTGCAGGACGTAAGCGCAGAAAGACAAACACAACCGCCACTAGCCCACACAACACAATCAGGGCAAGCAAAAAGAAAATTCTTCCTCGTCTCATGATCGCCTCCAGAGCTTAGGATAGTCATCAAGGTCAATCGGGCGGTTCTTCACGGCTTGTATTATATATTGCTATTCGCTTTTTTGGGTTGCCTGTTCTATACAATTTTGTAAGCTTTCCAGCATCAAAGAAAACTTCTCGTTGATCCGCTATCGTAAAGAACAGCCCTACCTTGAGTGTACCCGATGATAAAAAGAAAACCTATAGCCAGTTAATTGTAACGAGGAATCAAATGCAATTAAAATGCCAAAAACCCTGGTCGGACGCCAGGGTTTTTTGGAAATAATCAGATGGAAGCCTTTTGAATAAATTAGATTGCGTTGACAATTCGGCTGAAGACGTTGCCAATGGCTGGCCCGAGGAGGGCGAGGATGACGATGACCACAATGGCGACAAGAACCAGGATCAACGCATATTCCACCAGACCTTGACCTTTCTCTTTCGGGGCGAATAACATCGCTTTTTACCTCCTTTCCTTGAAAATTGTATTCTTGTCGAATACTGACTTTATTATATAGAATCTTTTAATTTTTTACAATATGAAAAAAGTGAAAATTTCCTTGCAATTATGTAAGGTCAGTTCTGTCTTGTAAAGGTATGGTAAATGAAATCCGTGTTCCTTCTCCGATGCGGGTATCCAATTGAAATTCACCCCCGACCATCTCCACTCGATCGCGGATTACCTTAATTCCCATATTGGTTCTCTCTTTCAATATCTCAGGATCAAATCCCTTCCCATTATCATCAATCATTACTTTTAAGGCATTATCTCCCAAATCCACTTGCAGTCTAACTTCGCTTGCCTGACTGTGACGCACAGCATTTCCCAATAGCTCCTGGATGGCGCGAAAGACCAGTACTTCCAGATAGGGTTCCAATCGTCTTTCCATCCCTGTTAAGGCAAGTTGGATGGAGGTGCCAGGGATGGATCGCATCGCATCCACATATCTTCTCACCGTTGGCGCCAACCCTAAGTCATCTAACATCATCGGTCTCAGCTCAAAAATGAAATCACGCACTTTTTGAAAAGCCTGCGTGGCAGAGATTTTTAAGCTCTCAAGTTCTTCTTTTGCTTTCACCGGATCGAGATCAAAAAGCCGCATGGCAATCTCGGTCTGCAAAATAAAGTTGGAGAGCGCTTGGGCTGGACCATCATGCATTTGCCGAGACAAGCGTTGTCGTTCGGCTTCTTGGGCTTGGATGATCATCTCCACACCCTCTCCAGAATGAAAGCCTTTGCTGGTCCCTCCAAGTTGATTCTGTAAACCCTGAAGAAGTTGACGAAACTGCTCTAACCAGTTCGCCTGGCGATGCAACTGTTGAATCTGACTTTGCACCTTCTCAACTTTACCGGACATCAAATACAACCGTTGCTGTGCTTCCAGGGCAGCTTCATACCCCATTCGCAACTCGTGGCGCGAAAACTCATCCGTGTGAGATTGAATCTTCTGCAGTTCGGCAGTGATCGAAGCATTTTTTCTGCTAAGCTTCTCCACTTCCTGTTGACTTTGCAGCAATAGGCGTTCGTTTTCCTGAATTTCTTGATGGATGCTATCCAGGAGATGATCGAGCTCCTGGATTAATTGACCTGTCAATTCGACCGGATTCGGTTGTTGTCGGCTATTCATGTCGAATATTCCTCACTCTCAACTGCTGGCATTCGAATCCACCCCATTTTTAGAGCATACAACACCGCTTGAGTACGATCATCTACTCCCAGTTTACGGAATAATGAAGCTAAATGATTCTTAACAGTTTGATGACTGATACCCATTTGGTGAGCAATTTCTTTATTGCTTTGCCCCAACGTTAACCAAGATAATACTTCCATTTCTCGTGGCGAAAGGGGCGAGATCTGAGCAAGATTTTCGGTTATTTCGTTCTGATCTTCCCCCTTGGTTTGCCAAGCCAGCCAGCGACGCAGCTCCTCTAGGGTAAGAATTTCATCAGAGAAAATATAAAAGCCATTGAGAACGACTCGAATTTTATTAACAAAATCAATCGGCTGAATGTCTTTTGTACAATATCCCCAGGCCCCCGAAAGAAATGCCAAAATCTTCTGAGTCATATCATCATAAGCCGTCAACAGAATCATTCGTGTTGGGAGATGTTCCTGGGTCACATGCCTCACTACCATCAATCCATTAAGGTCTGGTAAATTGACATCTGTTATCCCGATTTGTGGTCTCAACATGCGGATTAACGAAAGCCCTTCCAACCCACTGGAGGCTTTGCCAACGATTTCAAAATCTACCTCCAGGCGTAATACATCCTCTACCCCTTGTCGAAACAATGGATGATCATCAATGATAACAATTGAGACTTTCTTTTGATTTTGGTCTGCAGAACCTTCCATATTTATCCATAGTATAGCATGAATGCCTTACTCCATCCATAAACTAATAAAGTTGTTAAGGCGCCAACGATAAATTGTCATGGGAAGTTCTCCATACGCTTGCATGACAACAGAATCTGCTGTATAAATGACGGTTAAATCCCTGGTCAGGTTAGGATACCATTGAGGAAAACAAATCAGATAATCAACCTGGTTCTGATCAAGATAATCCGCCAACCTGGTTTCATCCCGAAGAAATGGGATTACTTCCGGGTTAATCAAACCTGCCAGGTCAACTAAGTCGTGGCTGGTGAAATAACCAATCGCGCCAATATCATGCACAGCAACTCTTGAATTTGCAGGAAGAGATTTTTCCGCCCACCTAGCCGTTTCTACCATCTGCGTTTCGATGAATTGAACATCTCTTGCAAAGGCCTTTGCCCCCAAAACCCAAAAAGCCAACGTGACGATCACCCAAGCAAGCCTGCCCGCTCTGGCGATGATCCAACCCGCGCCTCGACTTTGCGATAATCTGCGAAAGAGATCTATAGAACCCTCTAAGCCGATCAGGTAAACCACAACGATCGCCGGCATCATATACCGACCATGTTGATAGGTAACCGGCAGACGTATCGCATAGATTGTCAACATCAGAAGATACCAGCTAACCCAAGCCAATCCAAGCCAATCCTGTTTTTTAACGAAAGTATAAGTTTGGAGAATCATGCCAAAGATCAATAAAATCCCTCCGCCTACCAGTGAAATAGAGGCCTGTTGCCAAAATCGGTACACAAAAGGCAATGAACGCAACTCCGCATATTCTGCTTGTTTGGCATAAAAAGTTGTCGGGAACCAGGCTCCACTCACTTTTAGATTGAAAAAACCATAAACCAATAAAGAAAACCCAACCAAAACAAATAGAGCAATTCTTTTTAAGGCACACTGAGGGCTATTTCGATGGTTTACCAGAACGCCAACCAGTACGGGAAAAGACAGGCTTAACAAGTCTGGCCGAATCCATACACTTGCTGCCAGAATAATAGCCAGCCTCCATCCTATCTTCCCACTCTGCAGGAAAACATAGACAGCGATAACGAGAAATATGGCAAAAATGGTTTCCATCCCTGAAACCGATGCCCAAACAAAGTGCCATTCAAAAAGAAAAAACAACCCTAACCACCCCAAGGAAGGGGAAATACGCTGAAAAACATTAAAGGCAAGAACACCCACCAAGGCAAAGAATCCGATGCCTAAGAGAAAAGCCCAAAATAACGGATGTAGCCTTAGCCAGTAGCCAATACTCAACAAAAAAGCCCAGAGGGGTGCCGTAGCACCTCCTGAAGGGCGTCCGGCTTCAAATGACCAACCCATGCCATAGGCGAAATGACGCGCATAGGTCTGATGAATCCAGGCATCGTCTAAAGGAAAACCCAACCGATAAATAACCGCACTGTAAAGCAGATAGATACCACTCGAGAAGATAGCAACTCCAAGTATCAGAGACAATTTATGGGATTTCATTGATGCGGTAGATTTTCCATTCTGGTTGGTTTTGGATTAGGGTAAGCAAACCGGTATTGCGGGGGGCAAAAAAATAGTCTGCTAACTCCGCAGGATGATCGCTTTCCAATATCAGAAATCTGACCTCAAACTGTCGAGCAACCATCTGGATTGCCCGTTCTCCGCCTACTGGAACCGATACTGCCGATCTTTCACACATCAGATAAAAACCAATTGGGTTATTAATCATAATCGCCTCCTCGCTGCGTTCCTCACCAGTGATAACTCCCCGCAAAGCATGACAGATCTGCGCCTGTCTTTTTTGGGACTCTTCCCAAACTGGTTGAGAGAGATCGTTACCGATCACTCTCACTTTATAAAGGTACACCGTTAGAATTAGTAAGAAAAATAGAATAAAGACACGAAATACCTGCAGAGCCTGGGTGGCATTCCAACCTCGTTTTCGAACACCCCAATTCACAAAGCTTCCCAAACCTTCGCTTGCCAAACACCAAACCAGGGGTTGAAAGGCTGCAGAAGCGTGAAAATAACCTCCTCTCCAGCCAGCAAAGGGAAAAACAACACTCATAAGACCAAACATCACCAACCAGGCGATACTCCCCGCAAGAACAATTGGCTCCGAACGCTTTTTCCAATAACCCAGCATAAACAATGGAAATAAAAGAATTTGCATTTGAACAGCAATCAGGGTCTGGAAGTTCTGGCCTATTGCATAGAGACGATCGTAGATTAAGGGTGTTACCCCATCCTTCAGGAGATATGCAAAAGTGAGCTCGCTGGCCGGATATCGAAATAAATCATTGTAGCTATGCAAAAATAAGGCGCGCTGATTGCCGGGTGGGAACAGGGTTTGAAATTCCATCCAGTTTCGTCCATACCAGCCCCCCATCACGACCAGGTATCCGGCGAGAAAGAGAATCAATGCATCAAAGGGGAAATCTTTCTCTTGCTGACGCCGTTTCCCTATTCCCGCATTGACCAACATTACAAAAAATATGAACATCCAAAACAACCCATCAGCCCTGGCAAAATGCATTAAGCCTGAAATAATCCCGGACAGAAAACACCCCCCCTTGCCCAATCCTGATACTTTGCCAGCCAGGATCAGCCATATCGACCCCAAGATCATGTAAATTGCAAAAGTATCTGTAGTTGGCAAATAAGCCAGATAATACATTGGAAACCAGGCCATTAGAGCTGCAAATAAAGCCGTAAACCGCTGACCTTTGATTTGCCAGCCAAGTGCGTACGTCAGGGGCGGAATGAACGAACTCAGGATGAGAAACGGCAAGCGGGCAATCTGAAAGTTCGCGCTGTTACCAAGGGTCATACCCAACCAGGCTATGACCGAAGCCAGCGGCATCCAATATGTAAAAGCGGTAGCCGGCAGGCCTTTCGGGTCGGCAAGGTAATTCCAGAGAAAAGGCTCACGAAAAGCTTCCCCCTGCCAGATCAGCTTGCCTCCCGCAAAGTAATACTCAGCATCCATATAACCTGGTGAGGCTTGAAATATTGCCGCTAAAGAGACGATCACCAGACCACCAAGCCAAACGAATAGAAGATCGCCAAATTTTTTCATGGGAGGGAATATAAAGTATAAACCTGCCCAAAGGTTTGCTTTTCAACCATCATTGGAATAAGTTGGTCAAAGACTTCCCATTGTCGCTTTAGGTATCGCCAATCCATCTGGCGGACAAACTCTGCTCCGAAATGAAAAATCAGCACAAATCGATAGCCCTTTTCTTTCCATCTCGAAATGATTGCCTCAGGTTTAACTTCTGGATCCAGGCTAGCCAGATACCATTCATCCAGCAATTCATCACCATCACAATACGGCAGGCAGTATAAACTGCGTGGTTCAAAGAGTAACAAAGTAGCTCTTTCAGGCTCGCGGTTGCGAATGGCTTCAAGCGCCACGGCATGCCAACTCAGGTTATGTTTTAGATAAGCTTGCCGATCTATTTGACCACCCATCAAGTCCAGCGTTCTTTTTTGTGTTAATATCGAAAACATCTCTACAGTTGTCAAGACCAGAACGAGAAGTATCATACTGTTTAGTACAATCCTTGTGCGAATAGTTCCAAGCCGAAAAAAACTGAGATTGCGATATCCAAATGCAGACAAAATCACCAGGGATGGAAAGAGGGCCCAATATAATCGCGTTTGGATGAGATAACCTGCCAGGCGAGAGCCAAGACCCCAGATAAACCACCCAATCAGGGCAAAGAGGATATTGAGCTTCACCATCCGCCTGACATCATCCTCCATCTCGGCAATGAACAAAATCGAAAAAGGGGTTAAAAGGAGAAATAAAGGGCCAATGGTAGCATTGAACCCTTCCTTGCCCTCAACACCCAGCATCGTTGAAGTAATCGGTAAGAGAACTGAAGTAAACCATGTACCGAACGGTGCTAAACCCGCATAAAAGCGAATGCGTTGAGCACTCATCTCTCCAGCCGGAAATAATAAAGGATAAAAAGGCTGTCCAACCGCCAGCCAGTTCTTTATCCACCAGGGTAGGACAGCAATTAAACAACCCAAACCCAAAAGTGTCATCAAGCCGGGTTTCGAATTCCAGAAGTCACTTTTGCCTGCCTCAACTCTAATGAGCAACGGTTTTGATGAGAAGAAAACAATCGTCAGGAAAACCGCAATAATCAGGATGCCAGCCGTATATTTTGTACCTAATGCAAATCCACAAAATACCCCGTTTAGGAAGAAAGCTTTGGGCTTAGAAAACCCAACAGAGAAAGTAAGTGTATTAAGGGCACATACTCCCCAAAAAAAAGTGAACCAATCGACATATCCCCAACCCAGGCTATCTGCAAACGTTATCCCGCACAAGACAGCCGAGAACGCAACCCAAACCCCTTCCCGGTTCAAGGCATCCTTTAGAAGTTCGCCGATACCCAATAAGGAGAGTACCCCAATCATCCAACCCAGCACTGGTCCCCCTTCTACCCCGGCGAGGCTGATAGCCATCGTGTAGAGTAGCTCTCCTAACTGCGGCATCCCCCAAAACGTATTGTCAGGTACATATACAAATCTTCCAGCCTTCAAATAGGTAACCGGCAAAGACAGATGATAGACCAGGCTATCGAATGCTAGTGGTGGCGCAATTGCTGTCAACCAGCTTGAAACCAATAAAAAACCAACCAGTATTGTCAGGCTGACTGCAAATCGACTGTTTGGTGCTATGTCTCTTGCCAGTTGAACCAACGCCTTCAACCAATGAAGGTTCTCTTCTTTGCATATCCATACAATCGAGCCAATAAGCAAGAGTGACCAAATCCACCCTACCCCCACAACCCAACCAACAACCAGATAGGTACTTCCCAGCAAGCCTAATCCCAGACCTAAAGATCGAACAACCGAATATGGAGCATTTGCGGCGAAGCGGCTCAGCACCCTCTCTCCCAATCCTCCCGCGCAGGTTATAATCCCTAGCCCTACAACCGTTTGAAATAAGGCTTTAAGCCAGAACAACATCTGTTCTGGCGTAAATGGCTTATGATAGACATAATATCCCCCCAGTACAATGATCATCCATATAAACGATAAACCGAAGAGGATATTTAACCTACGATTAGATGTCATGGTAGTGCAGCACTCAGAGAAATTATTCTATTCTATTGCGGATTACCTGTAATACCGTAAGGGGAGGTCTTACCTGCCACCAACGAATCCACCATAACCCCAGTAAAACGAGAAACGGGAAAGGAACAAACATTAGCGAACTTTCCTGGTTTCCCTGCACCGTAGCGAAGAACAGCCACCATGAACCGATAAACCAGATTAACAGGATTATCCAGACCAGCCAACGGCCAATACGTTTCCAGCGCTCTTCCAGAATCCGGAAGATCAGCATCATCGCCGGATAAAAAAGAATGTAGTGCGTGGTTGCTGACCGGTAAGCTACCAAAGTATTGACCAACAAAGTCAATAATGCTACCCATAAGAAATGTGGATACTCTTTTTTCCAACCGATCCCCCACTCCACCAGCAAGTATCCGAAAAATCCCCCATAAAGAATCCATTCTACTTGCCGTTTTATGCCAGGCGTTAACCCAGCAAGGATAGTCAGCGGCGAACTTTCTCCCGTATAGGTGGGATAATCAAGAATTTGACGCAACATCTGTAGCGGCCAATCAGGTAAAAACAGCAAAGATATAGCCAGGACAACACCTCCACCTCCCAAAAAACCACCAAACACATCCCAGCGCCGCTGTGATAAAGCCCAAATCAACCCAAATGGCACAAATAGAAAAACCATTTGAGGTTTGCATAATGTCAGAGACAATAAAAAGCCGGCCAGAAAATCATTTCTGCGGCGGATAGCAAACAAGAAAAAAATCGTCAATAACGCATTGATAACAGCAAATTGGCCGAGAATAATTGAACGGAAACTATAATACCCTAGGAAAAGAAATAACGCCAGAATCGATAACTTCAAGGGAGACACCTGCCATTCTGCCAGACGGAAAGAAAGGAAGATAATGGCAACCATACAAATCTCTAACAGAGTCATCCAGAGGGCACGGGCTACGGTGTATTCAAAAAGCGCAAAAGGAGCAATAAAGATCATCACCGGCAAAGGATAGACAAAATGGGCGATATCCTCTCCTTTTGCTTTGTCAGCCGGCCTTCCGTAAATTACAATCTGGGTCGCTAAACTGACCCGTTCATCATAAGGGCTGATTCCTTCAATGAGCCAGTATCTTGCTCCCATCCAGCGCGCCAGAAAATCATTGCCACCTGGCTGTTGTTGAGCGTAGAGATAATTCGTTCGATACAATCCCACCAACGCTGAGAGAATCCCAAGAACGAGAAGAATTTCAAAAAGAAGGCTACGGTGTCTGGTCAAATCACGCCTCACCCAGAATTACGTATGGTTTGATGAGGTGCTAAGAACAATGTCCTTAATCGCCTCAGCCAACGAAATTCGTGGCATCCAACCGATTGCCCGGTGAATTTTGGAAATATCTGGTACACGTCGAGCCATATCTTCAAAACCTGAAGTATAAGCTTGCTCGTAAGGGATATAGGTAATGCACGGATCTTTCTCGTTTCGGGGAGGAGACTGGATTTTCCCCTCTTCATGCAGTTGTTTGACCGTTTTCACCACCAGCATAGCCAATTCTTTGATGGATATCTCCTCCTGAGATCCGACATTATAGACATTGCCTAAGACGGTTTCTGCCTCTGCCAATGCAATCAAGGCATGAACCGCATCGTTGACATGCAAAAAACAGCGACTCTGACTCCCATCCCCATAGACCGTGATTGGTTTCCCTTCTAAGGCTTGTTGAATAAAACGGGGGACAACCATACCATATCGCCCACTTTGGCGTGGTCCGATGGTATTGAAGAGGCGAAAAACTACGACTGGTAACCCCTTCTCTCGATAATAGGCTAACGCCAAAAACTCGTCGATCATCTTAGAGGCAGCATAAGACCAGCGACTGCGTGAAGTTGGACCTAATACCACATCATCATCTTCTGAAAAAGGTACCCGATTCCCCTTGCCATAGACCTCGGAGGTCGAGGCAATCAGCACTTTCGCCCGGTAACGCACAGCCGCTCGCAATACCGACATTGTCCCATTAACATTAGTTTCGATGGTTTGTACTGGTTGTTCAACAATCAACTTAACTCCCACAGCAGCAGCGAGATGAACGATCACGTCACACTCACTCGCCAGGCGATCCAAGACCACTTCATTCATGATCGAATCGATTGCGAAGCGAAAACGCGGATGCTGGCATAAGTGGGCAATGTTATCAAATTTCCCCGTTGAGAGATTGTCGATTATTGTCACCGGATGTCCGCGCGCCAGTAGCGCTTCTGCTAAATGAGAGCCGATAAACCCTGCGCCGCCCGTGATTAGAATACGCTGCCTATTATTCTTATGATCAGAGCCAAATTCATTTACGGACATTTTTCTAACACGATTGCCACATCATCCAGATATTTCTGGCACCACCCTGTTTGCTGCAAGAATTTCGCCACAATCCAATCCTTTTCCATCAGAATTACACTGATTTGCCATCGCTCAATCACTTCTTCCCATCCATCTTGAAACTGGGCAACCTGAAACCATTGGTTCAAAATTTCATCATTATACAGATCAGTACGACCATCCACAAACACAGGAATCTCTGGAAGCATCCACAACAGGTATCCTCCCCAATTGTAACTGTTAAATAGCCTCGCCTGAGGTTGAGTTTTCTTCAGGTAATGAACTGCGCCTACTGGAGTAACGTCTGCCAATGCTTTGAAGATCGCTTCATCAGGGTATACCATTGCGGTTCGTACCACACATCCCAGAAAAACCAGCCCCAAAATCAACAAATTTATTTTAGGACGTTCGATTGATGACCCATTTCTGCGCAAATGCAAAATTTCTGATCGTAAGTTGGGAAATACCGTTCTAGGGTCCAGCTCCTCTAGCAACCTTAAAATCGGGAGAGGGGCAACCAGGGCAAACAGAGCTATGTTTCTCGCGGCCATTAAAGCTAGATAAAGAAAGGTTGCAACCAGAAGAAAGTCCCTGAGCTCCCACTGTTTGCGCACAAAAGCCGATACCGCAATGAGAACCAGTAATAACCAGATAAAGGACTGGACGGAAAGCCGATGAAAATCAGGAGACTGCCATTCCTGAATATACAACCCTAACTTTTGAATAGAGATGGTTTGAAAGGGATAAAGAAATATTTTAACCCCTAAAGGGTTCAGGATAGCAACCATGCCCATTGCAAATCCTGTAACAAGTAGGGTATAAAATTCTGGGTGGAAAAACGCTCTCCAAAGATTGCGTTTTTCGGTCAATGCTTGAAACGCTCTCTTTAGAGTTAACTCTGCAAAGAAAATTCCCCATATGAGAAAACCAGCGATAAACCCTCCATGCATATTGACCCAACCGATCATCACGATGGGTAACCCGAACCCGATTGATTTCCGCCACTTCACATAGCCGTTGCGGGCTCCATTTTCAAGCCAATACAAAAACAGAGCAGCAAACAAGATTGTCATCAAATGGGGTCGCGCTGACCAGTAGATACTGCTAACAATCGCAGCCAGGACAATCACAAAGGCTCGCACCAGTTCGGTGCCACGCGTAGAGAGATAGATCAGAGCAAAGGAAATCGTAATGATCAACGCACTAAAAACATTTAGCCCTCCCAACCCCAATTTAGACACAATGAAAGCCATTGGGATTTCAATCAACCAGCCAGGATAGCGCCATTCCACTCCATATCGGGTGTAGGAAAAGAGATCAACGGTTAAGATTTGTCTCTGTTCAATCATCCATTTCCCAGCTCTCAAATGCCACCACGTATCGCTATCCACGGAAACTTTAGCTGCCATGAGGTAAATTAACAAAACGGTTAGCCAAAAGACCATTTGTTTGAACTTCATCGAAAAATCCTTATTCAAGAGCTCACTTCGCGTATAATGCAGAAGATATCATGATAAACCATCGTCTTCTTCGCCAATTATTCTCTCAAACCCTGCCTTTCGCCATCGCCTTATTCGCCCTTGCCTTGAGGCTTAATGCAGGTCCGAGGACCATCGACGATTCATACATCACCTATCGATACGCTAGGAATATTTTAGCCGGTAACGGCTTTGTCTTCAACTCAGGTGAACACGTGCTTGGCACAACAACCCCGCTTTACACCCTGTTACTTGTTTTGTTAGCTATCCCTTTTGGTGGGGCGGATGCTAATTTTCCCTTTCTATCCTATGTCCTAAATGCCCTCATCGATGGCGGAACTTGTCTCCTGCTTTACAAGTTTGGAAAGAAAATTCACTCACCGCTTCTAGGTCTGGCAACAGCTTTGGCTTTTGCGCTTGCTCCGTATAGCGTGACCTTTTCAATCGGTGGGTTAGAAACAAGCCTGTATGTCTTCCTTATCATCGTCACAGGTTACACTTATCTAAAAGAGCGTTTTGAATGGTCAGCCTTCCTGGCAGCTCTGGCATTTCTTACCCGACCAGATGCTTTAATCTTGATCCTGCCACTCGTGATCGATTTTCTTTTTAAAACTTACCAGAGCTTAAAAGGGAATCGTGGCTTCTGGTCAAAAAAGGAAATCAGACAACTTCTCCGCGTTGGTATTCTCTTTACCATTCCTTGTGCGATTTGGTATCTTATTGCAGTTCCATACTTTGGGTCTTTATTTCCCAATTCTATAACTGCTAAAGCGCTCGCTTATCGCCTACCAGAAAACAGTGCTCTAGTCCGTTTGATTCAGCACTACGCCACACCATTCTCCGAGGACAAAATCTTTGGGAAGTGGGGGATTATGGCCGGCTTATTCCTTTACCCATCTCTTGCCTGGTTTGGTGGTCTGCAATTGATCCGTAAATCCAAACGAAGTCTGGCTTTGGTTCTTTTTCCCTGGCTCTACTTTCTGGTCTTTGCCATTGCAAATCCATTAATATTTCGCTGGTACCTCACCCCACCACTTCCCTTTTATTTTTTATGCTTCTTCATGGGTAATCTCACCTTCTGGGAGCAGCTATTTCATGGTTTTTCAAGACGATATCCTCGCCTCACTTCCTGGACACTTCCCACTCAAATTTTCTTTACAATATTCCTTCCTACTCTCCTCATTTTTCCCGCCTGGAATCTTCATCCCGATCATGGGCAAGATCGCTTAGCACCGGAGATGGCATACATCCAACTCGAGCTTCACTACGAAAAAGCTGCTGATTTTCTAAAAGCACATTCCCCCATTCCTTTACATCAGATAACCATCGCTGCCGGAGACGTTGGCGTCTTGGGTTACCGCACCAATGCAAAAATCCTTGATACCGTTGGATTAAATTCCCCTCAAACCCTCGCCTACTATCCCTTGGCTACAGAGATGTATGTAATCAATTATGCCATCCCCACCCAATTGATCTTGGATGAGCTTCCCGAGTATGTCATCATGTTAGAAGTTTATGGCAGGAAAACCTTATTGGCGAGCAAAGAATTTTTATCAAGTTATCGTCTCATCTATCAGATTGACACAGACATCTATGGTAGTAAAGGATTACTAATTTTTGAAAAAGTAAATTTCTAAATAGTGCCATACTCATCTGGCTCGCTTGAAATTATCTACTAGCAAGCTCGCCTTTTTCCAAATGCTCCCCGATATTCTTCAACCCTGATTGACACCCCCTCCCCTCACTGTTTAACTAATATTATTCCGATTGGCAATGTTCTGGTCCGAAAATTAGAGGAGCAGCCTCACTCTATTTTGAATTGATCTTCTGGCTACTCCTCCTGTCGACAATGATGGATTTAAATCATCCTAAATACTCTCGCAACTTTCTACGAATTGAAGGGTGACGCAAACGACTCAATGCCTGCGCTTCAATCTGGCGCACGCGTTCGCGGGTTACTCCCATCTTCCGCCCCACTTCCTCTAGCGTATACGCTTGACCATCCAATAAGCCATAGCGTAGTTGTAAAATGCGCACCTCACGGGGAGGCAGGCTATTCAAAACAGCTTCCAAATGCTCCCTTAAGAGGTTATAAGTGGCTGTCTCGTCTGGAGCTGAGACTTCCTCGTCTTGGATGAAATCGCCTAATACCGAATCCTCCTCATCGTCCGTCGGAGTCTCCAATGACAACGGACGACGGGCAACCTGAATCATATTTTCGACCTTTTGTGGCGGCACGTCTAACGCCTCGGCTAACTCTTCCACTGTCGGATCTCGCCCAAGACGTTGCGTGAGCTGATGCTGCACCCGCAGCAATTTGTTGATTTGATCTCCCATATGTACCGGCACCCGAATGGTGCGCCCTTGATCGGCAATTGCCCGGGTGACCGCCTGTCGAATCCACCAGGTAGCATACGTGCTAAATTTGTGTCCCCGGCGATAATCGAACTTTTTGGCAGCGCGGATCAATCCGATGTTCCCTTCTTGAATTAGATCCAGAAACGGAACCCCTCGACCCATATACTTCTTTGCCACACTGATCACCAAGCGCGAGTTTGCTGTAATCAGATGTTCGCGAGCTGCCCAGCCATCTTCGATCAGGGCTTGTAATTCTTTCCGCCGCCGCGGGCTGACATTGCCACGCGCCAGCTCCTCGCGGGCAAGTCGGCCGCGCTCTATTCGTTGGGAGAGCTCCACCTCTTCTTCAGCCGTCAGAAGCGGTACCCGCCCTACCTCTTTCAGATAGAGACCAATCGTGTCATCGGTATCGATGTTTGCCAGATAATTATCATCAATCGCCAGATGAGAAGGCAACTCCTCTTCGACTTCTTCTTCCGAGAGTTCCTCCTCTGATGGGCCAACCAGGCTGGCGTCATCGACATAGGGGATACCTGCACTCAGCAAAGCGGCAAACGCCTCTTCGAGCTGGTCAACATCTTGTTCAGCTTCAGGGAAGAAGCTCAAGATATCATCAATCGTTACGTACGATTTCTGTCGACCCAGCTCGATCAAACGGGCGATGGCATTATTTTCGTCGTCTTCTCTTTCACTTAGTTCGTTTAATAAGTTTTCATCAAGCATAGAACTCATCTACCATCCATAACAATTTGGTATATACAGAATACACTTTTTATGATCGAAAATCAAGTCCCAAATTTGGCATAGATCACTTGCCAGACAACAAAAAGCACAGCATCCAACTAAGGAAGCAGTGCCCCGTTTGAAGCTTAGTTGCACCAATCACCGCTACCCGCTATCGCTTACTGAAAAAGGTTATACATTAAAATCCCTATCCGAGTCAAGTACCTTGACAGAATTTAATAAAAAATTAATATTCCTGAGTGATTTCTTGAGGCGCATAGTCTATAAATCCCAATTCATCCTCCGTCAAGAAAAGCTTTGGATGACAGAAGGGCAAGCGGTTATTCCTTATGTATAAAATCATTCGGATCGACCCATTTTGTCCGTGTGTTGCTTTAAATAAAATCCGTCGCCGTGGCGGTGTAGGGCTTCTTATTGTTCTATTTGATGAGTTTTTCAAAGCCCCTTATCAAAATCATTTCGCAACGTGTCAAGCCAAATGATAATGTTACCGAAAGCCATTCATTCTCTCAAATGATAATGTTACCCAACGGCATCTCCTTTCTTTTGGGAATGAAAAGGCAAACAGCCACAAGCGAATGGTTGCTTGCC
>Ga0308418_1000133_pt1 | contig 49951 bp, 35 predicted proteins | sample HotsprSampleR4cd_FD_203517 | JGI IMG/M metagenome (GOLD analysis project Ga0308418, IMG submission 203517) | Hot spring phototrophic mat microbial communities from Mushroom Spring, Yellowstone National Park, Wyoming, United States - 20090729_R4cd ... | reverse complement strand
TCTGCCTGTTCAGCAGGGCGCGCGCCAACCGTGCCTGCCAGTCGGGATTCTGCTCCAGCAGGCGCACCAAATCGTCCACATCGTTTATCGTGATGGGCACGCAAGGATTATACCGCAGGCGCGACGGGTCGCAACCGCCGCGCCATGCGTTTTATTGCCCGCCCTTGCCGCCAACAGGCGCGTATTCGTCCACCGCTTCAGTCGTATGGTAGCCCAACTCGTGTTCGATGGTCTCCGCCATCGAGCCGCGCTTGCTCCAGTAGACCGAGAACAACAGCGCACCGACCGCCACAGCCGTGACGCCAATCCGCACCGCGTCGGGCAACGGCTGAATCACAATCGGTGCAATCAGGATGGCGACGAGGTTCATCACCTTGATTAGCGGGTTCAGCGCGGGTCCTGCGGTGTCCTTGAACGGGTCGCCGACGGTATCGCCAATCACGCCCGCCTTGTGCGCGTCGGTGCCCTTGCCGCCGAGGAAGCCGTCCTCGATGCGCTTTTTGGCGTTGTCCCACGCGCCGCCCGAGTTCGCCAGCAGCACCGCCAGCAACTGCCCCGACAGAATCGCGCCTGCGAGGTAGCCGCCCAGCGCCTGCGCGCCCGTGAACACATACTCGCTGCCGCCAATCGTCACAGGCGACGCGCCGATACTCAGCCCGAAGCCGACCGCCACAGGCAGCGCAATCGCGAGGATGCCCGGTCCCAGCAACTCCTTCTGCGCCGCCGCCGTGACAATCTCCACGCAGCGCCCGTAGTCAGGCGTCTCCGTGCCCTGCATAATGCCTGGCTTCTCACGGAACTGGCGACGCACCTCGTGAATCATCTCGAACGCGGAACGACCGACCGCCATAATGGAGAATGCGCTGAACAGGAACGGCGCCGCGCCGCCAATCAGCAGCCCGATAAACACCACAGGCACATCCACGGGCAGCCCGCCGAAGGCGTCTTTCAGCGCAACGCCGTTTTGGGTAGCGATATTGATGAGTTCCACAAGGCGCGAGTCTTCCACGAATGAGTGGAACAGCGCGACCGCCGCCACCACTGCCGTCGCAATCGCGAAGCCTTTGGTCAGCGCTTTGGTCGTGTTGCCCACCGAGTCGAGGCGATGCACAATCTTGTCGCCCGTCAAGCCGCCTGCCGCGGGCTGGTTGCCGCGCTCCTTGAGTGCGCCCGACATCTCAAAAATGCCGTTCGCGTTGTCCGAGATGGGACCGAAGGTGTCCATCGCCAAGATGTAGCCTGTGGTCGCCAGCAGTCCCAGCCCCGTCAGCGCAATCCCATAGAACGACAGCATGGGACCGTCGTACAGCCCGGGCGGGAAAATAAACAGCGGCGCGAGCAGCGCGGAGGCAATCGCAAACACCGCCCACACGCTCGATTCCAGCCCGTAGGCGAAGCCCTGAATGATCAGCGTCGCGGGACCTGTGGACGCCGCCGCCGAAATCTCCTTGACGGGCTTCTTCTCGGTGGAGGTGAAATACTCGGTGATGCGTTCAATCATCACGGCGACCACCACGCCGAACGCCGTCGCCAGCCAGAAGCGCCACCAGTCCACCGTCGCGCCCGACTTGAGTTGGATGTCCTGCATAAAGAAATACGCAACGCCCAGATTGCCCAACGCCGCCAAAATCGCCGAGACCCAGAAGCCGAAATTGATGGGCTTCATCGGGTTCAAGTCGGCGCGGTCTTCGCCTTTGACTGCCAGCACGCCGATGATGGAGGCAATCACGCCCACGCCGCGCACCAGCAGCGCGAACATCACGAGTTTCATCGCGCTGGCGGCTGTCAGCACGAGGCTCGCCGCCACGCCCAGAATAATCGCCGCAACCAGCGTGACCTCGTAAGACTCGAACACATCCGCCGCCATACCCGCGCAGTCGCCCACATTGTCGCCGACATTATCGGCGATGGTGGCGGGATTACGCGGGTCGTCTTCGGGGATGCCTGCCTCCACCTTGCCGACCAGGTCCGCGCCGACATCCGCGCCTTTGGTGTAGATTCCGCCGCCGACGCGCATAAACAGCGCCGCCAGCGACCCGCCGAATCCGAAGCCCACCAGCACGAACATCGCCTTCTCGCGAAACAGCAGGAAAATCACCGTCGCGCCCAGCAGTCCCAGCCCGACCGTGAACATCCCGCTGACCGCCCCTGCGCGGAAGGCAATCTCCAACGCGCCCTTGAAACTGGTCAGCGCGGCTGCCGCTGTGCGCAGGTTGCCCCGCACCGCCATATACATCCCAACATACCCTGCGCCATACGAGGCGAACACGCCCAGAAAGAAGGCGATTGCTATGCCTGCGCCCAATAGAAGACCCTCGCCCGGATAAACCCGCTCGTACACAGGGCGATACAGCAGAAACAGGATCGCCGTAATCGCCAACACGAACCAAATCATCGTGCTAATCTGTCGTTTGAGGTAGGCGTTCGCGCCGTCCTGAATCGCGCGGGCGACCTCTTGCATCTTGGGCGTGCCAGAATCTTGCGCCAGTGTCCAGCGCAGGAGGTAGAACCCGAACCCCAACGCCGCGAACGCCAGCAGCAGCACGATGCCCAGAATCAGGTACTCCTGCGACCCGAATGGGGGCAACTCCACCGCCTCCGCCGCAAAGGCAAATAGCCCCGTCAGCAGCCATAATAGCGCGATGCTCGCCGCGCGTGCGGGTATGACTGCCCACCCGACGCGCACGCCTGCGTCTGTGTTCCTCATCGAATCGTTCCTCCCTTGTTGGATGAATTGCCACGCTGCTTGCGCAGCGGGTTAACTGTACCCAATACCCCCCTGCAGGAGATGACGCTCCAAGCCCGAATTAACCGCTCTGATGAGTCGCTGGGTTATCCGATTGCTGTTTGTGCTGGCGGTTGGCGGCATAATCGGCAGCGCGATTTGGAACAACATCGCCACGAACCGCCTCATCGAGCAGGCGACAGGCGAGAATCGCGCACAGCAGGTCGCCGCGCTGGGCGCACTGGCGCAACGGGACGACTTTTTCGACCTGCTCCAGTCGCGCAAAACGCCTGCTCGTTTGCGCGTGGCAGACGGTGTGGAGGCGATGAACAACGCCGACGGGGTGAAGATTGCGCTGGCGATGCTGCGCGACCCCGACCCGCGCGTGCGCGACCGATTTCTGGAGTCGCTCAAGAAACTGGGCGTGGCGAACCTTTCCGCCGTCGCCGAGGGACTCAAAAACGGCGACGCGAAGGTGCGCAACGGCACGGTGCAGGTGATGATCGCGCTCGGCGAGGCGTCCATCCCGCACGCGCTGAAGGCGTTCGAGGATTCAGGCGGGCGGAGCGCCGCCACCGAAGTGCTGGCGCACTTCGGCGCGAAGAGTGTGCCTGGACTGCTGGAACTGTTGCGCACAAAAGAGGACGAGGGGCTGCGCTTGGATGTTGTCGCCGCGCTGGGGCGCATCGGCGATCGCCGCGCGACGGACGCCATCCTGCCGTTTTTGCGCCTGCCCCCCGAAAAGCGGCGCGTCGCGCTCTCCGCGCTGGGCAGTATCGCTGACCCGCGCACGGAAAGCGTGCTGATTCAGGCGCTGCGCTCCGAACAGGACGACCCCGACGCGCGGGCGCAGGTCGCGCTGGGGCTGGGCGCAATCGGCACACCCAGCGCGCTGCGCGCCTTGCAGGACGCGCTTGGCGAACTGAACCTGACGGTCGCCGACTCCGCCGCGCTGGGACTGCAACGCGCGGGCGCAAAGGCGTTGCCCTATCTCGCGCAGGCGGCGCGCTCCGAGAACCCTGCCGTGCGCAGGCGCGCGACGGTCGCCCTGAGCGGGATCGCCGACCCGCAGAGCGTCGCGCTGTTGGCGCAGTTGCTGAACGACCCCGCGCCCGAAGTGGCGCGCGCCGCCGCCGACGCGCTGGGACAGGTTGATCGACCCGAAGCCGTGCCTGTGCTGGCGCGCGCGCTGAGCCATCCTGACGGGGGGGTCGCCCAGAACGCCGCGCGGAGCCTCGCCCGTATCGGCAAACCCGCTATCCAGCCGCTGCTGCAGGCGATGCGCAGCTCCGACCCAACGGTTGCGTACCTTGCAGCGTCCGCGCTGAGCCAGATCGACGCCGCCGAGCCTGCCCTGCTGCAGGCAGCGACTGACCCCACCACGCGCCGCTATGCGCTCATCGCCCTCATCGAGCGTGGCAGCGCGGCTGCCATCCCGCTGCTGGAGCAAGCCGCCCGCGCCGACGACCCCGCCCTGCGCCAAATTGCCCAGCGCGGCTTGCAACGACTGTCGCCATGAAAGCGCACCGCGACTGGCTGGGGCGTACCGTCGCCCTGCTGATTACCCTGCTCGGCGTCGGGCTGATGCTCGCGTGCTTCTACTTGGCGTACCAGCAGTTCACTACTCCCCCGCGCGAGCTGATAACCAACCCGCACACCAACCAACCCGACCTGCCCAGCATTGCGACGGGCGTGTGGGCAAGCGTGCGCGCCATCCTCTTACTGCTGATTATGGTCATCGCGGGCGGGATGATAGCTAATCGCGGGGTAGGGCTGTATTTGAATGTGCGCCGCGCCGAGCTGGACGAGCGCGAACGCAGCGCACACTGACGCCCTGTTCACGGATCGTCGCTCGCCTCCTGTGGATTAGGCGGCTTGAGCCATTCGGGTGGCAACTGCTCCCAGCGGACGGGCTTGAGACCCTGCTTCGGGCGGTAGCCGCGCACTTCGTAGCCCCTTAGAACCACAATTTCGTAGGGCGCGCACTGAGCCGAGAGGCGTACCTGTTGACGCTGAACAGGCAGTAGCAAGGAGCTCTGAATGAATTCCCGGTGGTCGCGGATATACTTGTCGTCATCGTTGCTCTCTGCGAGAAACATCCACAAGCGCGTTGCATGGTAGAAGCCTCCCCAGACGCCCACACCTGACCGTTGGGACAAAACCCCATCCTCTCGCTCCATCTTCAAGACCAACGCAGCGTCGCGGGGTAGACCGTTCGGAAAGTAGGCGTGGGGCAACCGAATCACAGGGCGCTCTGTGTCAACCGTACCGTCATATCTCTCCTTGTCAGATTCGAGCAGGGAAACATACCCACGAGAGTAGTACACCACGCGCTCTAATTCCTGAATCTGCTTTGGGGACAGGCGTCGCAGCGTCAACTCGATTTTGCTCTCAGAATGAGATTCTACCTGATTCAAGAGATCTTTCAAGAGAGGTAGTAGCGAGCGGCTTGCATCGGATAGGTACGCGAAATGTCCTGTGCCGAGTTGCCACAGGTACAAACCCGCCAGCATCGGCTGATGTTTGGCTTCCAGCGTGTTGTTTATCTCGAGGTAGCCACACGCCACAATTTGTTGTATCCAGCGACTCGCCGCCTCGCGATTTTCGCGTTTGTACCACTGCAGACTGCTTAGGTACGGCTTGAGGCGCAGTACCTCGTCCTTGACGGTTATCTCCCATGCATCCTCCAAAGTGAAGAAGTTCGCCACGCGCTGCCCGCTCGGGTGCGCGAAGCGAATCCACCACAACATCCGGTCGTCCAACAGCGCAACCAGCGGCAGACTCTTGTGGCGGGCGTAGCTACGCACCACATCGCTGGGCACAAATTGCAACGGCTCGTGCTTAGCAGGATCCAACAAATCAGGGAATGGCTTTATCTCGCCCTTGGACTGAAGCATTCGCCACGCCTCCAGCCAGCGCTGAGTCTCCTCGCGCCACTCCACGGGCTGGACAAGCGCACTGTCTTGCTTGGATAGGCGCGCAAGCCGCTCTTCCTCCTCTTCCCACTCCGATTGGGGAGAGTAGTAATCCACAGTAATACAACGATTCTGATCGTCGGCTAAATGTAATGAAAATGAGAAATCCCCTCGCCATCCATAGCGAATCACCTCTAAGTAAACTTTCTCTGGCATGTGTATCTTAGAAAAGCCCTGTACCTCGAGAATGTCTTCCACCCACTGGAGGTAGTCGTAGGATTCCAGTATCTCTTTGTCGAACTGATAGCGTGGGTCAGCTATCACAGCGTGAAGGACTGTGCGCTCGTTGAGCCACTGTTCAATCAGAGGCGTCAAGTTCACGCGCAACGGCAGCAGATACCGCCCCGGCGCATTACTGAACACGCGCCGCTCGCCGATAGGAATGTCCACCAGCGCATTCAGGTCTATCTGCTGCAGGATGCGACACAGCAGCCGATGGTCCGGAGATAATGGAGCCCATCCCTTATCGAGCAGCTTAAGGAGTTGATAGTAAAACTTTCGCTCGTCAGAATTCTCCTCGATAAGTTTACGCAACTGCTCACGGATTTGTTCGATGCGCTCGATCACTTGCTCGCGCGTGAGCGGCTCCACCAAGCGGCGGAACTCTTCGCTTGCCAACATCTCGCGCAACTCGGCAAGCGTCTTTTCGCGGTCTTCCTGCTTGCGCTTGGCAATCACCTTCGGCGTGCGCGCTAGCCGATGCTGACGCTCGCTTTCGGCAATCCACTCCCCGTCCACCACATAAGCGATATGTTCCATCAGCGTCTGCAGGGGCATCTCCTGCACGGCGACCAGCACGATTTCCGCATCCAGCGGCGGCGCGGCGTAGAGTTTTAGGTTCGTCTGCGCAGACAGGTCGCGCAAGAGCGCTTTGAGCGTCTGAGCGGGTTTATCGTAGGAGACGCGCTGTTGCAGCGGCTCGTCCACGCACCAGCCCAACATCACAAACAGCAATCCGAAACACGCACTTGATCGTCGCATCTTTTGACGCCTCCGTTGTAGCATACCCAATCTACAACGCTTTTTGTGCGATTCCTGCAATTTCGCGACCGAGTCGCGGGTGGTCTCCTGCCCTATTCGGGCGCGTTGTGCTTCTCGTCCGCGCCTGACGACTTCAGTATTTCGGACTGCGCCTCATCCCAGCGCATGGGCTTGAGCCCCTGTGTCGGGCGGAAGCCCCGCGCCTCGAATCCGACCCGCGAGAGCAGAATCAGCTCGTATGTTGGCGAGAATCGCACCGATAGCCCGATCTGCTCGCGTTGCACAGGCAGTATCAGGGAGTTCTGGATACGCTCGCGCTCCTCTACAAGAGTCGGCTCACTTTCGCCTTCGTTTTGGAAGATCTGTTGCAGCCATCGCCTCGGGGAGAACCCGCCCCATACGCCCACCCCAGACCGCTCTGCCAGCACGCCAGGAATTTTCTCGATAGTGCAGTGCAGGAGCGCGTCACGCGGGAGACCGTCGGGCAGATGCGCGTGCGGCAAGGGCACGGGCAAGCCCGTGAGGTGTACCGCTGTGACATACAATTCCCCTTGCGGGACTACTCCCGTGCGCGGGTGATTGTAGACGATGCGCTCCAGTTGCTGGAGTTGTGTTGGCGCAAGCTCGCGCAAGGGCAGTTGGAGTTCACCTTCGGGGCGGGCGGTCGCCTCGTGCGCCCAGCGTTTCAAGAGGGGCAGAACTGGGCGGAAGGCGTCGGGCATAAAGCTTATGTGCCCTGGGACCAGTGAAAGCATATATCGCTCTGCCAACAGGCGATGGTTAGCGACATTGAACGCATCTTCCAGCGTGATGTAGCTGCGCTCGACAATCCGCTGAATCCAGCGGCTCATCTCTTCGCGGCTCTCGCGCCTGTCCCAATGGAGGCTACTCAAGCGTGGCTTGACGCGCAGCACCCCCTCTGTAACGCTCATCTGCAACCAGTGGCGGCTTGTCATCACGCTCACAAGCGGCTGCGGCTTGCCCGATGGGTCTGCCCACCACCAGAGCAGCATCCAGTCGTCCAGCAGCGCCACCAGCGCGAGTTCACGGTGACGCGCATAGCTGCGCAACACATCGGTCGCAACGAACTGCAGCGGTTCGTGCTTTGCGGGATCGAGCAACTCTGGAAACGGCTTCACCTCGCCTCTGGAGCGCAAGATGCCCCAAGCCTCCAGCCACTGGCGCGTCTGCTCGCGCCACTCCACGAGCTTTGCCAGCGTCGCGTCTTCCTGAATCTGCTGCTTATACCACTGCTCCTCGCCTTCCCACACAGAATCAGGCGGATACTCCGTGCTGGCGAGGACGCGCCCCTCATCATCTGCTAAATACAAGGTGAACCGAAATCCTGCTTCCGCGCCGACCCTGCGCGCCTCCAAGTAGACCTTCGTCGGCGCACGCCGTTCGGGAGGCGATTGCGCATCAGGTATTTCTGCCTTCCACCAGAAAAACTCCATCGCCTCCTTGTCGCTCTCGGTAAACTGGTGGTGCAGGCTGGTCAGCACTTTCTCGAAGGTCTCGCGCTCCGCCTGCCACTGCTGCAACAAAGGCGCAAGGTTCGTGCGCAACGGCAGCAGGTATCGCCCCGACATGTTGCTGAACACGCGCCGTTCCTGCAGTGGTATCTCCGCCAGCGCGTTCAAGTCCATCTGCTGCACAATCCGACACAGTAGTCGACGCTGAGGGTCAAGCGGCTCCCATTCTTGGGCGCGCAGGTTGTTGTGGAACCGCCAGAGGCTCTCGTACTCGCGCTCTTCAGTGGCAATCTCGCGCAACTGCTTGCGGATGCGCTCCGTGCGCTCGATGACTTCCTCGCGCGTGAGTGGCTCTGTGTAGCGGCGGAACTTTTCGCTCGCCAACATCTCGCGCAAGTCAGCAAGCGCCTGCTCGCGGTCTTGCTGCGTGCGCGCCTTGATAACCTTCGGCGTGCGCGCCAGCCGATACTGACGCTCGCTTTCGGCTATCCACTCCCCATCCACCACATAGGCAAGATGCTCCATCAGTTCCTTGAGGGGCATCTCCTGCACGGCGACCAGCACGATTTCCGTGTCCAGCGGCGGCGCGGCGTAGAGGTTCAGGTTCGTCTGCGCAGACAGGTCGCGCAGGAGGGACTTGAGCGTTTGTCCAGGTTTGTCGTAGGAGACGCGCTGTTGTAGCGGGTCGTCTATGCACCAGCCCAGCGCCACAATCAGCAACCCACAGCAGGCGATTGCGCCTCTCATTACCAACCCCCTTACTCGTGTACCGTAGGTTAGACGCTTGTCGTGCGGTTCCTGCTTCATAGAGGCACCCCCTTGAAATTCGCGTCGGGATAGGGTATAATCCTACTGCCCGCGCGTCCGTAGCTCAGAGGATAGAGCGCAAGGTTGCGGACCTTGAGGTCGGGGGTTCGAGTCCCTCCGGACGCGCCATATTCGCGCCCTCGTAGCTCAGTGGATAGAGCGCCTCCGTCCTAAGGAGGGCGTCGGGGGTTCGAATCCCTCCGAGGGCACCACAGTCTCGGAGAGGTGCCGGAGTGGTTGAACGGGCCCGTCTCGAAAACGGGAATCCTCCCAAAAGGGGGATCGTGGGTTCGAATCCCACCCTCTCCGCCAGGAAGCCGCTATGCGCTGGACAGATACCCATTGCCACCTGAACCACCCCGATTTGTACCCTGAATGGCGCGCCGCGCTGTTTCGCGCGCAGCAGTCGGGCGTGGAGCGGCTCATCCTGATTGGCTACGATGTGGCGAGCAGTCGCCGCGCGGTGGAGTTGGCGGCGCAGTCGGACGCCCTCTACGCCGCCGTCGGCATCCACCCGCACGACGCCGCGCAATGCGACGCCGACGCGCTGGCGACCTTGCGTGAGCTGGCGCAGCAGCCGCGCGTGGTCGCCGTCGGCGAGGTCGGGCTGGACTTCTATCGCGACCTCTCGCCCCGCGCAGCGCAATACGAAGCCTTCCACGCGCAGATGCAGCTGGCGCAGTCGCTGGGGCTGCCCGTCATCCTACACTGCCGCGACGCCTACGACGAGCTGCTCGGCGTGCTGGCGGAGTACCCTACTGTGCAAGGAGTGCTGCACTGCTTTTCGGGCACGGAGATGCACGCGCAGCGCGGTCTGGAACTGGGCTATTATCTGGGGATAGGCGGCGTCATCACCTTCAAGAGCGCGGAGCCGCTGCGGGCGATTGTGCAATCCATGCCGCGCGACCGCCTGCTGCTGGAGACCGACGCGCCCTACCTCGCCCCGCACCCCTATCGCGGCAAGCGCAACGAACCCGCCTACCTGCCCTTGATTGCCCAGCAGGTCGCGACGCTCTGGGAAGTCCCGCTGGAGACGCTCTCGGCACTCACAGAGGCGAATGTGGCGCGGGTGTTTGGGCAACTGTAGCCCACGCGCAAATATTGGTGTTTGATACGCTCAGGAACCGCCTTCGTAGCCTTTCTCGCTGAGTTTCGCGCGAACAAAGTCGCGTACCTGCTCCGCCAGAGCAACGGCGTGCTTGGTCTCCTCTACGCTGGGGAAAATCAGGGTATCATAGCGCACCTCGACAGCGGTCGCAGGGTCTTCGGTCGCGAGCTCCCCTTTGCCGATTTTGAGGTCGCTCTCCGCACGGCGAATCCAAAGCGACACAGCCTCTTCATTCATACGGGTACCCCCTCCTTGAGTGCATAGTAGGTGAGAAACCCAGTGTTGCCCTTGCGAGCCTCCGTCAGCGCGTCCGACTGCAGGACAACATCTGCGTAAAAACCGCGCTGGGCGAACCGAAGGCTCAGCTCCGTCTGAATCGCTTGCTTTTCCGCACGGGTCGGCTCGCGGTCAGTGATGACGAAAAAGTCCCAGTCGCTGTCAGGGCGTGCATCGCCGCGCGCACGGCTGCCAAAGATCAGGATGCGAAGCACGCGATACCCTGCACCCTCCATCACTTCATCAATAATCGCTTTGGCTTGCGCGACAACTTCCTGCATAGCGTTCACCACCAAATCAGCGACTCGATCCGATGCCAACCCAGTCCACCCAATTCTACCTGCTCGCCATCAGCAACACAACGGCGGCAGGCTCAAGCGGGTCATCTAAAGGTATTACGAACTCGCGCTGGTGTAGCTGCGCAGCGCGAACTTCCAGAACACGCGCCCCATGACGAAAAAGCCCATCGCCCACACAACCGCGAACCACAAAAAGCCCGCCGACGCCTTGCCCAGCAACGCCTGCGTCGGAATCGTTGCCAGAAACGCCACAGGCAACACATAGGTGAACACACGGCGCAGCACGCGGTCAAACACATCCGTCGGGAAGCGACCAATCTGCGCAAACACATCCGACAACACCCACAGGTTCTCCACCCGCACCAGCCAGATGCTCAGTGTCATCATCATAAAGTGAAACGAATAGAAAATCAGCACGCCCGTCAGCACCATCCCGAAGTAGAGCGCGACATTCAGGAGCGACGGCGTGTAGTCCAGCTGGAAGAGCGCGTAGACGCCCAGCAGCACCGCCACCGCCAGCGAGCCAAGCTGATCCAGATTAATCCGCCGTAGCGAGAGCCAAAACTGCGAATCGACGGGCTTGAACAGCACAAAATCCAGCGTGCCCTGCCGCACAAGCGTCGGCAGCTCCGACAAGCCGAAGTAGAACAGCGTGGAGATAAGCGCGTCGATAAAATAGAGCGTCGCCGCGAGCATGAGCGCCTCCGACTCGCTCCAACCTGCAATCGAGTCGGTGTGTCGGAAGATGATTTTCAGCGTCGCGAGGAAAAAGCCGAGCCAGAGCGCGTTGTAGAGCATCTTCGCCCAGAAGTTGGCGCGGAACTCCATCTCGCGCACGAAGCTGGCGCGTATGAACGCCCTATACAGTCGCCAATAGAACCCCAGTCGCCTCACATCCCCACCCCCGTGTATTGGCGCAGCCCTTTGCGCCACAGAATCTGCGCCAGCCCCGCCCCCACCAGCACCCACACCGCCTGCAGCCCTATCTCCAGCCACATCGCCTCGCCCTGCAGCTTGCCAATCGCAATCTCCACAGGCACAGCGGTCGTGTAGCGGAACGGGAACACGATTGCAATCGCTTGCAGCCAGCCTGGCATCAGCGCAATCGGCGCGACCCAACCACTCAGCAGCAACATCGGCGCGTAATACAACGAGAACACGCTCTGAGTCTCCTGCAGCCAGAACGCCAAGCACGCCAGCGCATACGCCACCCAGAACGAGACCAGATGCCCCAGCAGCACGCTCAGCCAGAACTCCCAGCCCAGATGGAGGGGGCTAAGCGTGGTCAGGCGGCTATAATACCAAAGCGCTAATATCGCCACAGGTACAAACAGCACCATCCGCAGCGCACGCCACGAGATATTCCGCGCAAACAGCATCCACACCACAGATACGGGACGCAGCAGCCACTGCGACAGCACGCCTTCCTTAATCTCCCACGCCAAGTCCCACATCAAGTGGCTAACGATGAAGTTCGTGGTGAAGGCGATCATCACATAGTAGGTCACCATCTCGCCGGGGTTGTAGCCTGCGATGGTCTCGCGCCCGCCATACGCCGAGAGCCACACCAGCGGCATCACCAGGCAATGCACCACATCGGTCAGCATCCAGATGAACGCGCTCGCACGATAGGCGAGGCTATCGGCGATATAGATTTTCAGCAGGGCAATCAGCTTGGACAGGAGTCGCATCATCCTCGGTTAGTCGCTTTCAATCCCCTGTTGACGCAGTATCTCGCGCAGGCGTTCTAACTCGGCTTGAAGTTGCTCGGCGCGTTCGCGCTCCTGTTGCGCCTGCGCCTCCGCCTGCTCCCGCGCCGCACGCTCCTGCTCGGCGCGTTCGCGTTCCCGCTCCGCGCGTTCGCGCTCCTGTTGCGCCTGCGCCTCCGCCTGCTCCCGCGCCGCACGCTCCTGCTCGGCACGCGCGCGCTCCCGCGCCTCCCGCTCCGCCCGCGTCAACACCAGGTTGCCATCCTTGTCCCACAACCGCAACCACGGGAACACGCGCCCGCGATACTCACCTTTCCACACACCCACATACGCCCCCAACACCTCACTCCACAGCCAACCCCGTCTGTCCGCACGAATCGGCGCGTACCCCCCTGCAGACAACCGATACCCACGCAACACACCCCGATAACGGTCAAACCAAAAGTACTCGGGCACGCGAAACACTGTCGCATAAAACTTCGCGTTCTCGTTCACATCCTTCCTGCGCGTGGATGGCGAGATAAACTCCACCACCAAGTCGGGATACCGACCATCCTCTTGCCACACCACCCAACTCTCGCGCGGCTTCGTACCGTCCACATCCTTGACGAGGAAAAAGTCGGGACCTTTGAAGCGTGGCTTGCGGGCGACGGTTTCGGCTTCCACATACTCCTCAATCTCTTTGGCTTGTTCGACGCTGTAGTAGATGAACATATTCCCGCCGCAGAAGTAGTTTTGAGGGGCGCCGAGGTGGTTGCGGACGAGTTCGTCAAGCAGCGCGATGCTGACGACATGCCAGTCAGATTCCATTTTATCGCCGTCTCCAGAGGGCAGTTTGAGTTGTTGAAGTTGCTGTAGCGACGCGGCGATGGGGTCTGGGCAGGGTTGGGGTGTATCCTGCCGTTTGGCGCGTGGTTTGCGTTTGGGTTGGGCGGTTGCCGTCTGCGTCGCCATAGCAAGCGAATTATACCTGCGGGGCGGTCTCGTTGCGGGTATACTCTCGCCGATTGGAGGAGAGACGATGGCGTATATCACCGAGGCTGGCAAGAAGCTGATTACGGTCATCCCAGGCGACGGGATTGGACCCGAGTGCGTGGAATCCGCTTTGAAACTGCTGCAAGCCGTCAACGCGCCGATTGAATGGGAGGTGCGCGAGGCGGGCGCAAGCGTCTTTAAGAAGGGCATCGAGTCGGGCGTGCCGCAGGAGACCATCGAGTCGATTCGCAAGACGCGCGTGGTGCTGAAGGGTCCGCTGGAGACGCCCGTCGGCTACGGCGAAAAAAGCGCGAATGTAACGCTGCGCAAGCTGTTCGAGACCTACGCTAATGTGCGCCCCGTGCGCGAGTTCCCGAATGTGCCCACGCCCTACAGCGGGCGCGGTATCGACTTGGTGGTCGTGCGCGAGAATGTGGAAGACCTGTACGCGGGGATTGAGCACATGCAGACGCCCGGCGTGGCGCAGACACTGAAGCTTATCTCGCGCAAGGGGTGCGAGAAAATCGTGCGCTTCGCGTTCGAGCTGGCGCGCGCCGAAGGACGCAGAAAAGTCCACTGCGCCACCAAAGCGAACATCATGAAGTTCGCTGAAGGGATGCTCAAGCGCACCTTCGAAGAAATTGCGTCTGAATACCCCGACATTGAGGCGAACCACATCATCGTGGACAACTGCGCCCACCAGCTGGTGAAGCGTCCCGAACAGTTCGAGGTCATCGTGACCACGAACATGAACGGCGACATTCTCAGCGACCTGACCTCCGCGTTGGTGGGCGGGCTGGGCTTCGCGCCGTCGGCGAACATCGGCAACGAGGTCGCCATTTTCGAGGCGGTTCACGGCTCCGCACCCAAATACGCGGGCAAGAATGTCATCAACCCGACCGCTGTGATTCTGTCGATGGTGATGATGCTGCGCTACTTGGACGAGTTCGAGGCGGCGGCAACGATTGAGAACGCGCTGCTCTATACGCTGGAGGAGGGCAAGGTGCGCACGGGCGATGTGGTCGGCTACGACAAGGGCGCGAAGACCACCGAATACACCGACGCGATTATCGCGAACCTCGGCAAGAAGCCATCCACGACGCAGGTGCGCGAATATCGCCCGATTCGGCTGCCGCAGGTTCCCGCCGACCCCGTGTTTGTGCGCCCCAGCACGCGGCGCGTGGTAGGCGTGGACATCTTCGTGGAGACGGAGCTGTTCCCCGAGCCGCTGGGGCAGGCGTTGGAGACGCTGGTCGCCGAGTCGCCGTTCCGCTTGAAGATGATCTCCAGTCGCGGCACGAAGGTCTACCCACCCACAGGCGCAATTACCGATGTGGTCGATCAGTATCGCTGTCGCTTCCTGCTGCGCGATGCCAGCGGCGAGGCGACCGACGCGCAGATTCTGGACTTAGTCCAGCGCGTGGGCAGCCGATTCCGCTGGATGCATCTGGAGAAGTTGCAGGAGTTCGACGGCGCGGCGGGCTACACCAAAGCGCAGGGTGAGGACTAATACCAATCGCGTGCGCAAAGTTTACGATAGCAAGGGCAGCTGAAGACCCCCTCCTTAAGGTTCCCCCTGCCCGCAGGGGGAACCGAGTAGGCGCGCCCCTCGCGGTTCCCCTCGCGAAGCGGGGGGAACCTAAAGGAGGGGGGCAATTCATAAACTCTGAACGCGCGATTGGTATAACCCCGCGTCCAGAGCTCATGACATGGGGAACCGAGAGCGCACCTGCTCGGTTCCCCCTGATTGCTTGATTAGTCTTGATCAGGGTCAAACGGGCTGATGTAGAAGCGCGGTTGCATCGCGCCGCCGTAGAGGTTGCCCACACCGTTGCGCGTACTGCTCCAGAACAGGAGCAGCGACTCGTCGAGTCCGCCGTAGATGTCGCCGAAGAGGCTACCTGGCGCGCGGAACTCCACATTCGGCATTGCCCACAGGTACAGCTCGTTGGTGGGCAGGTCAATCGGCACGGGCGAGGTGTACTCTACATCAGTGGCGAAGGAGCGTGCAAGGTTGCCCTCGTCGATCCAGCGCACGACCTGTCTCTCTTCCAGCTCCACAATGTTGCCTGCGCGGTCGCGGGTAAGGTAGCGTACCACGACCTCCTTGCCAAGGTCTTCTGTGGTGAAGTAGATATTGCCGCGCAGCGCGTCGTACTCGTAGAAGCCCAGCTCTGCACCTGCCACATTAATAGCGGTGAGCTGCACCACCACATGGTTCGTGCCTTGCGCAAGGGTAAACGCGCCTGTTTGGACAGGCACGCGCCCGAATTGGGTCAGTATCGGCGCTTGCAGGCGCACGCCTGGGCGCAGCGTCTTGAAGAAGAAGTTGCCCGAGCTGTTCGGCGGCGCGCTTGTGCGGCGGAAGAACACCCACACGCGATCCACAGGTGGGCGGTCGGTCAGCGCGCACGCGCCGTTGTTTGCACCCTTACGCACAGGCGATTCGCCAAGCGCATCCAGCCGATGGCGCGGGTTCATGGTGCGCTGGAACACGGTGCGCAGCTGCGAGTAGGTTCCTGCCGAGCCGGGCGCAGTCGCGCTGATGCGATACACGCGCGGGCGGTAGGTGACCGTCACGAGGTCGTTCAGGCGCGGCGCGAAGTTCACGAAGCGTATCGTGCCGTTGTTCGGGTCTATCACGATGCGCCCGCGCGGGAGCAGGTTAATCACCTGCCCGTTGCCATCCCGTACAGGCTGGTTGAACTCGAACTGCAGCAGCCCTGTCTGCTCGTCCACGATTGGTCGTTGCAGCACGAACTGCCTCGGGTTTTCGGGGTCACGCGTCAGCAGGATGGAGACGCCGTTGATTTTGATATCGAGGTCGGGCGCAGTGGGATCGCTGTTCCAGCCGCGCTCGATGAACGCCCAGTCGAGGTGGCGCACGCGCCACACATTCTGGTCGGCGTCTTTCTGGGCGACCTCATCGACGACAACGGGCAGGAACCGCTCCTGCGTGACGCCGAGCGAGCGGTCGGCACGAGTATCGCTGAGTGTGAGCAGGTTGCCGTTGCGTGGGTCCACATAGAACCGTTGCATCAGCACCTCCGACTCGTTGCGGTCGCCAACTGTGCCGATGAAATAGACATCCGCCAGGTAGATGAAGTTCGTGTTGTTCGCGCTGACGCGGTAGATGTTCGCCCCCACGCTCTCCACCGAGCGCACAATCGGCGAGAGGGGCAGCCGTTGCTCGCGACGCCAGCTGGCGAACCTATCGCCCTCCGACGCGATGTAGAAGATTTGGCTGCGTCCTGTTGGCGCAGCGACATAGAACAGCCAGTTGCCCACGCCGTCCACGCCTGTGATGGAGAGGCTGGAACGCGGTGCGACGGGGTCTAACGGAACCGCCTGCGGGTTGCCCAACGGCGCGCCAGTTCCTGTACCTACAGGCACATAGAACAGCAGTTCGTACTTCTGGTTGCGCAGGATGACCTCGCCTGTCCAGAAGAGGAACGCGCCAGCAGGCGTGAGGCGCACAAACGGGCGATGGTGCTTGATGGTCGCGATTTCCGCATCCGTGAGCGGGCGTCCCAGCCCCAGCGCCGTGCTGAACAGGTTGCCGTTCGGGTCGTTCGGGTAGGGACCGAGGGGTTCTGCCCACCAACGGTTGCGGGATGCGGGCAGCCAGCCGTTGGTTGCGCGAATACTGTTTTGAAGCGTTCGCGTGCCGTCCCAGTTGAGCGTTGAGCGGTACAGGTAGAAGCTGTTCGGGCGTCCCACAGGGTCGGGACGGTTGCTTGCCCAATACAGGTGCAGTTTGCCTGTCGTGGGGTCGCGGAAGGCGGCGGGCGTGATGTCGCTGATGCGCAGCGCGTTGGCGGGCGGTACAGGATCAATCATCGGCACGACGCCCTGATTCGTGCTACCCGTCAGCTGCGTCTCGCGCACGCGCACCACGATGCGCATCGGCGGCGTGGCGAAGGCGCCGTTGACCGCGCCAGGCGTGCCGTCATCGTTGTGCTGGTACGGCGCAATCAGCTGCGAGTAGACACCCATCGGTTGGAACGGTGGGACGGCAACCGACACCTGCGGCTTGCGCGGCTGCTCCTCGTCGGGGACATCCACTTCCAGCTCGGGGATAAGTTGCGGCGGCAGGGCTGGCAAAGTTAGCACTGTAGAGCTGTAGTCGCCGACCCGCGCCTTCCTCAAGATTGGGTACGGCTGGTTTTGCCCAAGACTGTAGAAACGGTAGTAGCGATTCGGCCACGGATAGAATCTTGGGTCCAGCGTACTGACGACCGTCGTCCACGCGGGCATCCCTGCGAAGAAGCTCACCATGTCCGAGGTCAAAAACACCGTGCCTGCAGGGCTATTGAACGCCTTGCCCAAGTAGACGGGATACAGGTTCACATTCCCCTCGTTGCGCACGGTGAACGGCTTCCAGAACGGCTAGAAGAGCGGATTGTCGGGTCGGAACGCCGAGAGCGGGTTGTTCGCAAACAGACTGCCCCAGTTGAAGCCGAAGCCCCCTGGCAGCGAGCCGAAGTCGATGGTCTGCTCTTCTACGAGCAGGCGTTCATCGGGTTGAACAGTCGCCTCGCTGGTCAGCTCGCGATACGCCTCGATGCGCAGGTTCTGCGTGACGCCGGGCTGCAGCACGCTCTCCAGCCCGTCGAAGCGTCCGTTGTTGTTCGAGTCGGCGAACACATAGGTGCGCGAGGTGTAGCCCTGCGTGTTTGCGGGCTGGAAGCGCGGCACTTCGATTTGCACATCGACGCGGTTGCCCGTGGAGAGCAGGCGCGCCGTGGCGCGTTGCAGGTCGGCGCCGCCGTCCAGCAGCATCTGGATGCGTCGCCCAGAGATGTCGGGGTAGTCGGGGCTGCGGTTCGGCAGCGTGGGCATCACTTCCCACGGCAGCGCGCGGCTGACCGCCCCTGCGCCGCCCTGCCAGCGCATGTCGTCCACATACGCACGAGCGTTGATGGCGATGGGCACGACATTGGAGGTCTGCGGCGTGCGTCGGTCGTACACCTCAAAATCCCCAAACAGCGTTTTGCCATGCTCGCCCGCGCCGACAGGCACAATCATGCCTTGCGGCGTGCGGAAGCGCGTCTTCACTTCCACACCGCCGTTGTTGCGAACCAAGTTATCCTCTGTGCGTCCACTACCCACTTCGCCAATCCCGCGCAGCCCTATCGGGTTTGCGATTCCGAACCGCCATGCAGCGTCCAAAGGCAGTTGGGTCGGATCGTTAGGGTCGCGAGGCTGACCTTCGTCTCTGGGTTCTTCCAGTCCCCCACCAGGTGCAGGGCGGTCAATTTCGGGCGTCTCAAGTGCAAGGTCGGCAGTCCAGCTGGTGTTGTTCCCGATGCGCACCTGAAGCTGATAGTCTTTGCCAGGCGTGTAGAAGTTGTTTCCTGACGGTTGAATGGTGACCGCTTTCATAGCAACCCAGTCCAGGCTGGGGTTGTCGCGGGGCGGGCGTCGTGTTTGGCGTACCATGTCGAGCGTGAGTGGCGAACTGCTGTTGCCAGAGCCGACGATCTGGATTTGTAGGGGTTGCGCGTTCGTACCGCGTCGGAAGTTCCACGCAATCACATAGATGGTATCGCCCCATTCGAGCGCGTCGGGGAAGCGCGGCTCGAGTCGGTCGGGCTCCAGATCGCCTGCCATCACAGCATCCGCATCCTCCTTGCGCGTGGTCACCGACACACGCAGCTTGGAGTAGTCAGAGCCGTCGGATCTTGGTGGACGCTCGGGTTCAGGGATAATCTCTCCCAAGCCCGTTTCTGGAGCCGTGTTTGCAACGCCCAGCACATTGTAGGCGTAGATGATGCCCTCATCGTCGGCGGCATAGAGCCAGTCGTCCAGCACCGCAGGCGAAGCGAACACAGTGTTGGCGTACAGGTCCCAGCCCTCAAACGCTTTGCCGCCGCGACTGTTGGTCTGCTCGTCGGCGTGTAGGGCGAGCAACAGCCCAGAGTTTGTGGCGACCACGATGGCGGGTCGGTCGCCAATCGGGTCGCCTTCCGCGTTGGTGTCGCGCACATAGGTGAAGATGGGCGAGCTGAAAATCGCGCCGCCGAGGTTCTCGCTGATGTAGCGCAGTTCGCCCGTGTCGGCGTTGAAGGCGACGATGCGCCCACCTGTGCTGCCCACATAGACGAGGTTCTCTGGTACGCCGCGATGATAGGGCAGCCCTTGGACAACCAGCGGCGAGCTGTAGAAGAAGTTGAACAGTCCGACCAGCGGTGCATTCAGCGCGGGGCGCGCCCACACCAGCGAGCCGTTATCCGCCTTGACCGCATAGAGCCGTCCACCCTCCAGACTGCCTGTCGTGAAGTAGACGCGCCCCAACGCAACGGCAGGCGTGCTGGTAATCGGCTCGATGGGGTTCTGGTCTTCAGGCGGGTAGACCCACGCGACGCGCTCATCTTCGGGGGTGTTGGGGTTATCCTGTCGGAATGGGTTCAAAGCGATGAGGCGTCCATACTGGTTGCCGCCCTCCGAACTGCCGATGTAAATCAAGCGTGTGGCAGGGTCATAGGCGGGCGTCGAGACGAACGCCGCGCCGAAGCGATTATACTGCCAGCGGTAGTAAGTGTCTGGATCCTCAGGATCCAGGTCAGTGTTGATAAGATAAACCGATCCCGCAGGATTGCCAATCGCAACCAAGTTCTCGTTTTCCAGAATCAGCGGTGAGGCGTAGCTAAAGCCGGTGGAGTTAGCGGGTTTGACAATCCAGTAGAGTTTGGTTTCGCCGCGGCGAGTGCCGTTCTCGCCGTCGCCGAGCGCGTCGATGGCGTACACCGCGCCGTTCTGCGCACCGAACACCACCACCCAGCGCGTGACGGTGCTGTTGCCATCGCGCACACGCACCTTGCCGACCGCAGGCGTGGAGAAGACCGCGTTGCTCAGCCCGTCTGCGCTCACAATCCGAATCGCGTCGGCAATCACGCGCTGCGCGCCCTGCGCGACATCTTCGGGCGAGAAGTTGGTCACCGAGATCTCGTAGGTACGCCCGCTGCGCATCTCCACCGGCAGGTTGTTCAGCAGCACCCACCGCCCGCCGAACCGTTGGTCGATGCGCACGCGCAGCGTGTTGCCTTCGTTCTCAATCACATACTCTGCCTGGCGCGCGTTCTGTTCATCCGACGGGAACCATGCGTACACATAGTATCGTCCTGTGGTGGGCACTTGGATCTTCCAGTAGGCGCGCTGGATGTTGCTTGCGTCATTTGTGGGCGCGATTTCGTGGTAGAGCCGTTCGTAGCGGTCGCCGAGCGCGTTGTTCGGCGTGAACAGCCCCGCAGTGAAGTTGCTGTCTTCGTCGTCGTACACTTGCCCCGCGCCTTGAGTGGGCAAATCAGGCACGCGGAAAGTCCAGCGCACGCGCGCCCCGCGCGTGCCAATGGGGTTCTCCATGCAGGTAATCGTGCCGTTGCCGTTGGCGATGTAGACCAGGTGGTTGCCAGGGTTCAGCGGGCTGCGAATCGCCACAGGCGAGGCTTGCACCGTACCGTAGTCAGGCACGAATCGGATGGCATCTGCCGCGACAATCGGCGTGGTTGAGAGCGGATAGTCGGGACTGGCAGGGCGGATGAGGTTGTTAAGTGTGACGACGATTTCAGTGGAGCCGTCGTGATAGAAGGGTCGGTCGCCCAACGGTTGCCAGCCGCCCAGCGTCTGGTTCAGGTACAGCGTAGTGGTTGTGCCCGTCGCGTCGGTAACCGTGTACTCCGCCTGACGCGCGTAGGGCACGGGGAAGCCGCCGACCCGCGTGTCGGTACTGGGCACATAGACCCAGATGCGGTAGTAGCCCGGCGGCAGTTGCCCGCTGCGCCAGATGAAGCGGGCAATCGGCGGCAGCGGCTCGTTGGGGTCGGTCGGCTGGCGCACGCACTCGACATATTGGTAAGGCACGGTCGAGTCGGGGTCGTCTAAGTAGGGGTCAACCGCGCGTTCGGCGGCGGACGGCGTCCTCCACGCGCCCGCTGGAAGCGCGATGGTCAGCGCCGAATTATCATTATCGACCACCACAGGCAGGCGCACCGAGTCCATATCGGGCAGCGTCCACGCCAGCAGGAAGTTCACCACGCTGTTTTGCGCGTTCGTGGTGGTTCCTGTGCGTTGGTTGCTGCCGCGATGCGTACTCCAGCTATCCTGCGCGACGCTGAGCGTGAGCGTCGCTGCGCCTATCATCAACCCCGCAATCAGTCGCTTCATACCGTATCTCCGTCGGTGCGTCATGCTTAGAAACCTCCCCTGTCTGCCGAGCTGGGCTTGCGCAGTTGCGACGAGCCGCTCAACTCTGGACGATCCAGCGTACTCCAGACGATGGAAGCGTTGCTGAAGCCCTCATCTCGGGTGTAGTGAGCGCCGTTCAGCTCGAACACCTCGCCTGGAAAGTCTCGCTCTCTGACACCTCTGGGCGTCTCCACCAGCGTTGTGCCGTTATAGCCGTTCACAATCAGCACATTTCCGTTCGGTAGGTAGCGCGCTTGGCGCGGCTTGAACAGGATCGGGCGCAGCAGGTTGCCGTTGCCATCGTCGGCGAGGTCGTTGCCGTCCAGTTGCCTGCGAATGTGGTTCGTGTACGCCTCGTTGGTCAGCATCCATGTGACGGGCAGCGTGTCGCCGACGGTTCCCGTCAGCGGCACTTGCAGTTCGTAGACGCCCGTGCTGGTGGTCACCAGCAGGTACAGTCCCGCGCTGCCTCGCCCGCTCGCGCTCTTTTTGGCGGTATCGATGGCAACAGGCGCGAGGATGGGCACAACACGCCCGTCGGGCAGAGCCATTCGACGGATGTAGATGGTCTGGTCGCGCCCGTTCACGATGAGTTGCAGGGTAATCATGCCCGCTTCGGGCGTGCGTGGGTCGAGCGGGTCGTTCAGCGACGCCACCTCGAAACCGCTCGCGGCGGTGTTTTGCACCAGCGTGGCGAAGCCGATGCGCGTTTGTGTGCCGTCCCAGTATTCGAACCGCTGCGCCGACACATAGCGGTAGTTGCGTTCCAAGCGTTGGCTGGGCGTCATCCAATACAGCACGCCCAGCATCGCGCCGAGTTGCGGATGCTCCACAGGTCTACCCACGGTGAAGGTGTTCGGGTCTACCTGATAGCGGTCCACGATGTCCACCACCCGCGCGTTGCCCGCATCGGTAATCGTGTAGTGAATCCAGTATTCCAGTTGCTGGCGGTTCGTGTACGGGTTGCGGTCAGCGGGCACGAACTCTGTCCACACTGTGACATCGGTCGGGTTGCGCAGGGTTTCAGGCGCGCCCGCGATGTAGTTGGAGCCGGGCAGGTTGTTCGCGGCTGCCCACGCTTCGTCACGCAGGTCGATGATCCGCGTTATGTTCCCGTTGGTGTCGCGCAGCGGCACGCGGTCGGGAATGAACTGTGTGATGGTGCGGATCTCTGCGCCTGCGCGGTCGATAATCGCCACGCGGTTGCGCTCAGGCTCCACAATCAGCAGTTCGTTCTCGCCGTAGCGGTAGACGCGCGCGTTGGGGGTAATCGGGTAGCGCGCCTTGCTGGAGACGATGGAGCCTGTGTAGAAGTCGAGTTGCGTGTTCTCGGTTGACCACACGACGCGCCCGGCGGTGTCCACCTCCAGCACGCGGCTCTCGTCGGCGATGATGGTGCTTTGGCGGCTGTAGGCGTGCAGCCCCTGACTCGAGCTAATCACCATCAGCCCCTCACCGACCGCAATCGGCGACAGCTCTGTGCCCAACTGAAAGCCCCCCGCGAAGCGACGGAACAGCTCGCGCAGGAACGCGCCAGGATCTGGGTTTTCCTCCAAGTCGGTGATCAGGTCGTCGATGAACGGCCAGCGGATGATGGACTGGTACTTCAGAGGTTCTGTGGGATCCACGCGCGGTATTGTGCCCGCTTGACCTTTGCGTTGGGCAAGGTCGGGCTGCAGGCGGTACGGGTCGGTCGCGATGCCCAAGATGCCGCCGAAGGTCTGCAAGCCGCTGCCTGTGGGCACGGTGATCTGACTTGGCAGGTACATCGTGTCGCCCACCACCACAGGGTTCGCCTGCAGTTGCTGTCCCAGCAGCACCGCGTACCAGCGCAGGTTGTTCCAGTTGCCCGCGATGGAGTCGGGGTCGACCGGCGGCGTATTGAAGGTGTTGCCGATGCTGATTTGCACGGGCTGCGTGAGGCTCAGCACATTCTCCAGCAGCCGAATCTGTCCGCCGCCGTCCGCTTGCGCGAAGCCCGTGATGCGAATCTGCCCTGTGGTGAAGTCCACCTTAATGTCGGGGTTCGGGCTGTTGGGCGAGTAGGTCAGTGTTGAGACAATGTTGGTGATGGGGTTCGGTCCTGAGCGTCCGTAGTCGCGCTGGCTGATTCGGATGTCGCCCGTGGCGGCGATGGGCGCGCCGAGGTCAATCACGAACTGCTCTGGCTCAGCGTCCAGCGCGACGATGACGGTATAGGGGAAGGGAAACGGACCGACTCGCGCCTGTCCGATTGCGAAGGCGTAGACCGCGCCGTCATAGTAGATGGGCGCGCCGATGAACGAGAAGTTCATCCACTGGCGTTGCGGTTCGGCGTTCGCGTTCGGCGCGAAATCGTGGCTAAAGCGCAGGAACCGCCCCACAAAGCGCATGAAGTATTCGTTCGGCTCGCGGTAAATCGTGCTGGGGGGCACGATAATCGGGTCGGTGGAACCCGGCACAATCTGCGAGTAGCCGCCGTGCGACTGCCAGCGCCACAGCACTTTCGAGCCGCCGCGCGTCTGCTGCTGCGTCGGCGGGGACTGCTCCTGCAGCGCAATCACACAGCCGTTAGCGGTATTGGCGTCGGTTCCGTCCGTGCCTGTCGTGAGGTAGAGAATCCCGTTCGGCGCGAGGGTGAAGCCGCGCAGTTCTTGCGGCGGCACGGTAGGGCTGTCTGAACGGGGCGGCAGGCTCGCGAAGGTGCGGAACATGATATTGAAGTTCGTCGCATACGCCCAGTCGATGTAGTAGTCGACGATGAAGGTAAATCCTGTGACGGGACCGCTGTAATTGATGCGCCCCTGCTCGGCACGCGGATTGAATTCGCACTGGAGGGTGATGTCTGTAATCGCGCCTGTGTTGTCGATTCGGAACACGCGCGGGTGGAGCGGGTTGCTGATGTCGTCTGGCACATAGTAGCGTGCGCGTCCCGTGATGCGCGAGCGGAAGTAGCCCTGATAGACACCCGCGCTGTTAATCGCCGGGGTCAGCACTTCGCCCTTCGCGCCAATCCAGAACGCCTGGATGCCTTGTATCTCGCCTGTGCCTGTGCCGCCCACATCGCGCCTCGTGCCGAAATAGACCACGATGTCGTTGCCGCCGCCTTGCGCATAGTTGGGCACATAGCCCGCCGCAGCAGGCAGGAGCCAGTTGCCCGCGTTGCCTGTGCGCGGCTGATACCACTCGTTGGGGTTCACATTGCTACTGCGCACCACATCGGGGTTGTCGCTCAGCAGCACGGCATAGAAGCCCGCTGATTGCTGTGTACCTGCTTGGTGCAGCGAGGGCACAAGCAGCAGCGTGTTGTCAATCACGATTGGCGCGGGGATTTGCCCGTCGGCGGTGGTGGGTGTGGAGGCGGCAGGCGCGGGCGAGGCGACTGACCAGACCTCTTGTCCAGCAGGCGGGATGCGTCCTTGCGAATCGCGCGGCAGCGCCCAGTAGCCCCGCACCTGGGGGCCCCGCATCGGGGTGTCGACCAGCACCACCACTTGCAAGCCGCTTGGGGTCTCTACCACCACAGGCGGCGACGACTGCCCGCCAAGATTCACTTCCCACACCTTGTCGAAGCTCTCGCCGCGTTCGTAGTCGGGGATGCCGTCGTCGGCGCGTCCGTCGCCGTCAAGGTCGCGACTGGGCACGGCGTCGTAGCAGATGAGGTTGTTGCCACTCACGACGAATACCAGCCCACCATAGACAACGGGCGTGCCATTTGCCAGGCTGTATTGCGTGCTGGGGTCGCGCCAGCGCACGCCCAAAGGCGCGCCGTACTGGTCGGCGACGGCGTTCGCGCGGCGCGCATTAAAAGCGTCGCTGCTGCCTGCGCCTGCCCAGCGCACAAGGTTGTACGCAAACTTGAGTTCGAGGTCGGGTACGGCTTCTATCCGAAACTCGGCGGATTGGTTGGGCACGGAGCCGTCGCTGCGCACCAGCGGGGCGTTAATCGCGGCGGCGACGCCTGCCGCGCTCACGATGATGCGCCCTGAGCCGTAGGTCGCAGCGGCAATTACGGGCGTGTTGGCGTTCACGGCGGTCACAATCTGCAGCACGGGTCGGTTCGCACTGATATTGAGTGCGCCGCCGCCGAACCCGCGCCCGCGAAGCCCCATGCTCGCCATCTCGGCAGGGGTCAGCGTGTAGTAGCCGCGTAGCAGCGGATGGTTCAGGTTCACGATGCTAATCGCTCCCGTGTTCGCCACAGGCGCGACTTCGGGGAAAAAGAGCTTGTCCGACGCGCCCTGTTGGGGCATATCCACCCACAGGGTCCCGCCGCCGTCCACGAAGCGGCGCAGCTTCTCGCGAATCTCGGCGGTCATCCCAGCCCAACTGGTGCGGCTAATCAGCAGGATTTTGTAGCGTGCGAGCTGGTTATCGTTCAAGCGGCTCACATCCACCAGCCAGTACGCCGCTTGGTTGCGCGTCGTGCCTGCCGGTGCGAACGGGTTGCGGAACGACAGCCCCAGCGGTTTGAGGTCGGTGCGCCGATCCATCGCGTAGAAGGTGTAGACATCGCGCACGAGGTTGTCGCTCGCGCTGAACATCACGACGCCTGCGTTCACGGGCACGGTGCGCGGTTCGTAGCCGCGTCCGTCCGCCCACGCGCTCAGCATGCTCGCGCTCACTACGCCTACCAGAAACCACTGAATCCATCTCATAGCCATATCCCCGCCTTATGGTCGTATATCGCCTGCGTAAATCGGTTTCGGGCACACAGGCAGCCGCGGTATTGGCGGTAATATCCTGCCTGGGTGCTGCCCCGATGGGTCTTGCGCGGGCGTGTACGCCACCCGCAGCGGCGACAAGTTGCGGAAAATCGGGTCGTAGCGCATCAGCAGGTTCCCCGCATACTGCCTCGCCGCGTCCTCGTCATGGAACGCCGTTTGGTGCTGGAGCGGGATTTCTAAATTCGTGCTGCCGTAGAAGCGTGGAATCCAGCCCCACTTGCGTAGCCATTCGGTCTGGTCGCCCAGCGGCGCGGTGAAGTTCTCGGCAATCGCGCCCTCAATCGTGATGCGGATGTCGAGCGGTTCGCCGTAGAAGGGGAATTCAGGCGACGCCACGCCCGCAGGGCGTGCGCCGCGCTCCTCGAAGTTCGCCCGCGTGTCCTGCGGGTCGGTGTTGAACCAGTAGCCTGGAATGACGAAGAAGCACCCCTCCTGCGCGAACAGCGCGGCTTGAATCTTGATGTCCAGCGGTTGAATCGCCGCCGCGCTGAAGCGGTACAGCGTGTTGTCCGTCGGCAATTGGAAGCTATCCAAGTTCGCGATCGGCTGCAGTTGCAGTTGCAGCAAGTTCGGGATGCCCGGTTCAGGCGCGAAGGCGTAGCTGGAACCGACAGGCGGTGGCGCAAGCGGGAACGCGACCTTCTCGTAGTTCGGGTAGACCTGAAACGCCGTGCGCCCCAGCGGGTACATCGCATTCGGGAAGCCCGCGATATTGAACCGATAGAACGGGTCGGCAAACTCCGACGGGTTGACCAGCAGGTTGATAAACGAGCCTGCGCCGCTGGATGCATGGCGCAAGTAGAGCCGCAGCCCGCCAAAGTTGCCCGAATACCCCTGTGGGTCTTCGCCGAAGCTAAACAGCAGGCGCATCGGCTGGTCGGGGCGCGCCTCGAAGAAGTATGGCGCTTCAACATTCGTCGGGTCGCCCTGCGCGCTGGCGGGGCTGTCGAAGGTGCGCTGCAGGAACTGCGTTGTGTTGACACACACATAGTCCTTCGCGAGAATCGCCAGTGTGGAGCGTGCGTCGCCCTTGACGATGTTGCCCTCGATATACGCCGTGCCGTTCGTGACGATGATAATCTGCCTGCCCGACGGGATGCGCCCTTTGATGCGCACATTGCCTTCAGCGTAAATTACCCCGTTGAAGGGCACATCGAAGCTGCGGTCGCCCTGCGTGATTTCGCTGGTAAGCGTCGGGTCGTCCGGGTTGTTCGGGTCGCGGAAGAAGAAGTTCATCGTCTTCAGGTTGGTGGGCAGCCCTGTGATGGGGTTGTACCACACATCGCGCGGCTCAGCTTGGTTGCGCGTGATGCGGAAGCCCTGCGCACGCACCGAGCCGTCGTTCAGCACCTCCACCAGCTCGATGAACACGCCCGGCGGCTCGTAGAACGGGCCGTTCCAGAAGCGCGATTTGCCGGGGTTCACCCAATCGCCGCGCAGGGTATAGCCGCCGAAGAAGCCGCGGCTCTCCTGCTGGATGTCGAGCGCGTTGTTGATGTAGATGCCGCGCCCGTAGCCGTACTGCCCTGTGTTGAACCACACGCCGTTGGGTCGCTGGCGCCAGACGCCCGACTCGCGCGTGGCAGCAACATAGCGGGGCAGGTCGGTCGCGGGGTCTACCGTGTCCATGCGTGGCGGCTCCAAGTAGGCAATCGCGCGTGGATAGCCGTCGGCGGCGGTGGTCGGTCGCCCGTCGCGGTACAGCCCGTTCGCCGTCGTGAAGTTCGGCGCGTTGCTGGGCAGCAGCGGGAATCGACTCGCGCCCACGCGCAGCTCGACCTGCGCACCCGTGTTATGCGCTACTTCGCCCGCCACATAGACGCGCTCGCCCAAAGCGGGGTCAATAGCAATCTCCACATTCCCGCTGAAGCGCAGGTTGCCGTTCACGAAAATCGAGCCGCCGCCTTGCCCTGGTACGCCCAAAATCGTGCGATACGGAACGCCGATGCCAATATCTTCCGCGCCGATGTCCATCAGCGTGCCGCGCTGCTCCTTGTTCATCACGAATCGCAGGTAGTCAATCGTGCCGATTTGCAGATACGCGACGCGCTCGGCGCGGCTGGTGCGATCCGCTAACTTGAAGGTCGTCGGGTCGTTCGGGTCTACGATGCCTACGCGCCCGATGGACTCGATTTTAATCACGGGCTGGCGATGCACGGGACCCGAAGGCTGATACGAAACGCGAATCAGCGCGCGCCCATTCTGCAGGTTGATGCGCGTGAAGCCGCCCGTGCCGTCGGCAGGGTTGTAGGGCTTGAGCCAGAAGTAGTCGGGGTCTTCAGGCGTGGTGATGTTGTCGGGGATGGGTCGCCAGTCCGCGCCGAACTCGCTGCGCACCAGCTGGTCAATCGCGAACTGCAGTCCCGACTCGGCGAAGTAGTCTGCGCGGAGTCGCTCACGCGCCTGCTGCACATTCAGGATGTTGCGGGCAATCACCGTGATGAACACCCCGCCCAGCACCAGCAGCACGAAGCTCACCAGCAGGGCAATCACCAGCGTCTGACCGCGTTCCGTGAAGCGATGTGGTCTCCTCATCTTGCCCTAATCCCTCCGCGCACCTGCACGATGTTCGGCGCTTCCAGTTGCGTCGTCAACGAGTAGTTCACGGGCTGCTGCGCGCCGTAGAACTTAAGACCCATCTTGAGGTTCATCAGCCGTCGCGTCTGGTAGTCCGCCACATAGCTATCGCCGTTTTGGTTGAACCGATAGAAAAAGGTCACAATAATCTCTGTATCGGGCGGCAGCGGCGTGCGCGGGTCACTGTAGAACTCGATGTAGCCGCGCAGCAGTTGCGGCGCGAAGCCGTAGTTTCGCAGTACCTCTTGGTACGGCACAGCGTCTTGATACAGAATGCGGTACTGGTTGGGACCAGGCGTCGCGTTCGCCGCCGACACGCGCTGGTAGCGAATCGGGCGTCTGTAGTTGGGTCCGGGGCGCTGGTCGGGACCAATCACGACCTCCGAGCCAGGCACGATGGACGCCGACGGAAAGGTCAGATGGTTGCTCGCGCCGTCCATCACGCCGTCGTTGTCCAAATCCAGCAGCGACACATAGCGGCGGATGTTGGGCGCGTTGTTCCGGTCGCGCTGGTAATCCTCGTTGTAGCGCCCGTTGATGGTTGTCGGGTCAGGATTGCTGTCGTTGAATGGGGTAGCAAACGCGCCCGTCTTGAAGCTCACGCCTTGTGCAGGGTACTGGAACCACCACGGCAGCGCGAGATCCACAAGCCCTGCCTCGGTGTTTACATAGAACGCCATCGGCTCGGCGTCGGTGTAGTAGTTGAGCGCGTTGTTGAGCCAGTTCAGTTGGGGCTGTCCCGTTTCGATCATCTGCTGGATGCGGGTCAGGTTCGCCACCCATTCGTCGCGCTCTTGCCCGTCGGGTGTGGCGCGATAATAGCGGATGTACCATTCGCCGTTGTCGTTCGGCGCGATGTAGAAGTAGCGCAGCGGCTCGCCGCGTTGCAGCGCGTCGGGGCGGCTGCGGAAGGCGACCAGCCGAAAGCTTTCGGGGCTAACATCCCACAGTCCCAGCGGGAAGCGGATTTGCACGGGCGGCGCGCCTGCGCCCTCGTCGCCCAGCGTGTCGGTCTCAATCGGCGCGCCCATCTGATTCACCACCAGCGCAGGCGTCAGTCGCAACAGCGACTCCACGCGCGGATTGCCGTTGTCGTCGTAGGTTACATTCACCATGTCCACTTGACCCAGCGGCACGATAGGCTTGGCGACCTTGAGCCAGCCTGCGCGGCGCGCCCCGTAGAAAAAGTTCGGGTCAAAAAACTCGTCGATGCTGCCGAACAGTTCAGGGTTCAGCACCCACTGGTTGCCCTGCCGCACATAGAGACGGAACTCGGCGCGGTACAGGATGGCATAATTTTCGGGGTCAGTCGCCGCTGCTAAGCGCACCTCGTCGGGGTTGAAGTACGGTCGGCTGTTGTCCATCAGCCCGATGAAGTAGCGCACCACCGTGCGCCCGGGCGAAATCGGCACGGCAATCTCGGCGTTGTAGGAACCGTCGGGATTGATAGGGATGTCCGAAGTCGGGTCGTTCGACTCCTGCGATGGGTCGCCATAGGCAGGCATCACCATATCGATAACCGCGTAGCGCAGCGGCACATTCACCACCTGTCCCTGTCCGTTCCGCACGGGCAGGTTAATGACCCGATCCGCGCTGTCGAACACATAGGCGGCGCGCTTGAGGTCGTTGGTGAACTGATTGAGGGCAAGGCGCACCGTGTCCTGCGCCTGCGCCTGAATCTGCCCTTGGCGGGTCAGGCGGAAGCCCTGCACCAGCGGGATGAGCAGCAAGCCGAGCAAGATGGCGGTAATGGCGATCACCACCAACAGCTCCACCAGCGTAAAGCCCGCTTGCCGCTCTCGATATGCCTGCCGAAATCGCATGCCTTCTGCCTCCATGATAGGACTCAACCTGCAGCGTTCAAGTTCCCGCATCAATCCCTGACGGGCAACAAGATATCGAAGTCGGTGCGTGTGCGTCTGCCAGGCGGTTCGTGCGTCACGCGCACTTTAACCGAGAGCCCCTGCACGCCGCGCACGGCTTGCCCTGTGATCTCGGGCGCCCAACGCACAGCGTTCGGATGCACATCGCGCAGGTCGATGTAGACCAGCCCCGTCGCATCGTCGGGCACTTCGCTGATTCGGAACACGCCGTTCGTGCCGCGCTGAGTGTTGCCGTTAGCGTCCACATACCAGTACTCGCGCAGCAGCACGGTTTTGCCAGCCTCACTGCGCGTGAAGTAGAGCCGTCGGCGTCGGGCTTGGTCAGTCGTCTGACCCGTGTACGCTGCCTCGAAGTCGTACCAGCACGAGTCGTAGACCATGCCGACAGGGTTCTGCGCCAAGAAGTATCGGTTCGCCGCCTTCTGCACGGAGATAGCCCAGTTCTCATGCACCTTGTAGAAGATGCGAATCTTGCGTCCCTGCATCTGCGAGTTGCCGATTTGTAGGTTGCCTGTAGCGTAGTCGATGGTCGCGTTGAGGTTGGGCAGCGTCTGGGCGCGCAGCTCAGGCGCAAGTTCGCTGTCGGGCAGCTGCTGCCCCCTGCGGAAGTACGCCGCGCGTCCCGTGAGCATGTCCACGATTATCAAGTCAGCTTGAAGGGGTTCGTAGTCCACATCGCGTCCCAGCCCAAGCCCTTCGTACTGGGTTTGGTCATCTTGCAAGTCGCCGAACTGCTTCAGGTCGGAAAAGGCGAGCCGAATGCGCCCGCTGCTGGGCACGGTGAACTCCTCGCGCATAATCGTCCAGTCATGCACATAGTAGCTGACATATGCCTCCAGCGGGCGTGTACCGCGCCAGTACCGCTCGTAGTAGCCCGATGCAAGCGGGTTAATCAGAATCGTGCCTGTGAGCGGGTTCAGCACTTGGTACTGGTATGGGTTTTCGGACGACCACTGCGCGCCCAGCGGCAGCTCGCTGAACACACGCGCAGCGGTATCCGAGAAGGGCGCGATGCCCAAAAAGCCCGGGAAGCTGCTCACAGGAGAGCCATCGGGCAGAGGCAGATCGCGCCATACAGGGATGGGCGCGTTTGGGTCTGTCGGATCAAGTTCAATAATCACCGATACAAACCGCGTCTCGACGCGACCGCTCGGCGCGACATAGGCGAAGCTGTATTCCACTTGGTAGGCAATCGGCGCGTAGCGCAGCGGGCGCAGCAGCACCTTCGCCGCGTCGTAATCGATGCCGTACTCGTACAGGCGAATGTTGGGTTGCTGAAAATCGGAGTTGAGGATCAGGCGTCGCATCGGCGCGCCCGTAACGACCAAGTAGTCGCGGTAGTCGCCGCCGCCAGCCCTCTCGCCTGTCGGTCGCTGCGCAATCGGGGCAAACAGCGTGGTGTAGACGATACCTTCCGTGAGTTGGTCGCGTCGTCCCAGTGTGGGACCAGGCAAGCCCAGCGGCACGCGCTCGCCCACAATCCGTCGGAATCGGTTCACCCCGCTGGCGTACACGCTGGGAAAGTCTTCGGGCAGGTTCGGCTGCACGCCCAAATCGTTCGGGTCAATCGTGGGGTCAATCAGCAGCACCGACTCGCCTGTGGAGAAGTCGTAGCTAACGGGCGCGATGGCGCGCGGCAGATTGTCCGCCCGCGCCTTGAGCCGCTCCAGCTCCTTCTGCGCGTAGCGCGTCGCCGAGTCGCTCTGACCCGACCGCTTCAGCGCCAAAAAGCCGCTCGGATACAGGCGGATAAATGCCAGAATCGCAATCGCCAGTATCCCGATGACCACCAGCACCTCGACCAGCGAGGCGCCCTGCTGTTGTCGCCTACCCATGCCTACCATGCGCTCGCTCCTGATGTCAGGCGCAGCGAAAACGGCTCGCTACGCCCCGATTGTCAACGCTTCGACACAAAGTCGTCGCGTCGGGTTCCACTACCGCTGCAGTCGTCGGCGCGCGCTTACGGGCGCATCGTGTAGGGCGACTCGAACATCTTGAACGAGTCGACCACCTTCACATTCCCTGTCAGGAACAGCACGATGTCGCTGCGCGTGCGCGCTGGTACATTTCCATTATAAGAACGATGATAGCTGCACCAAGTGACCACAGCTGTCGTGTCAGGATTGCGATAGCCCAGTTGGCGTGGGTTGTCGGTCGGCTTCGGTCCTATCGTTCCGTCGAAGTAGCCTACGCCATAGTTGGTTGTGCCTCCGTTCAGTTGGTTCTCCAGTTGATTCAGTGCCTGATTGGACCAGAAAAGCGTGTAGTGCAGTTCGTGGTTGTTGCTCTGCCCGATGCGCCCTGTGGAGTAGCTGTCGTAGCGGTAGAAGCAGACGATGGGGCTGCTGTTGTCGCCGGGGCGCAGGCGCACGGGCTGACCCGCAAGCGCGTGCCCCTGCGGGTAGACCGCCTGCGTGATGATGCGCTTGTCGTCGATGGGGTTGTTCGGGCAGTAGAAAATCTCGTCGTTTCTGAGGTAAGTGCCCAGCGGCTTCGGGGCAAGGTTGAATGGCGCCGCCTGCGCGGGGTTGCAGGTCAGGTTCCCGTTCGCATCGACCGCATACGCGCCCAACACAGGTGGATAGGCGCGGTAGTCCTCTTTGTAAGACTGGAGTGCAACGAAAATCTGGCTCAGATTCGACGAACACCGACTCTTGCGGGCGTTCTCGCGCACCGTGCCCGCCACAGGAAAGATGATCGCCGCCAGAATGGCGATAATCGCGATCACCGTCAGCAACTCCACCAGCGTAAATCCGCGTCTCATGGTTGTGCCCCTTCGTCCTCGCTGCCTTAGACTGCGCAGCGGTCGTTATGGTTCCCGCCCTAATTATGACACACCCGCCGATTTTCCTGCAATTGGCGAGGGAACCTCGCGCACGGGTCTAAGCAGGAACGCTGACGCCAGGAAATAGAGGGGCGCCAGCGCGAAAATCCAGCGCCAGCCCGCGCCCAGCCCGTACTGCGCGTTCCAGTAATCGCCCAGCGGTCCCGCAATCAGCGGCGCAACCACCTGCGGCATCGTCATCGCGATGTGCCAGATCGCCATGTAGCGCCCCGACTCTTGGGTGGGCACGAGGTTGCTCGCCAGCGCCCAGTCCACGGCGGCGTATGCGCCCCATGCAACGCCGAACAGCGCGCCCGTCGCGTAGACCATCAGCAGCCCCTGCGCGGTCAGAAACAGCGCGGCGCAGGCGCACATCAGCGCGATGCAGGCGTAGATGATGCGCTTTTTGCTGATGCGGTCTGCCAGTACGCCTGCCAGCCAGTTGCCCAGCACGCCCGTCAGCGTCGCCGTCGCCATAAAGCCGAACGCATGCTGCGGCGCTGCGCCACCAAGCCCAATTGTGTCGCGCAGGTAAAACTCCAGAAAAAACAGCGCGGTGAAAAAGCCCATGTTGAACACGAAGCGCGAGACGACCACCCAGCGGAAGTTGGGCTGCTCGTTTAGCAGGATGTTCACAAACAGCGTCCAGCGCAGGCGTTTCTCGTCGGGGGTACGCGGCTGCCAGCGGGGTTCGCGCATGCCCAGCACCGTCCACAGCATCGTGGCAAGCAGGAAGCCGACCAGCGTATAGCCCACAATCTGCAGGCGCACGCCCCGCTCCAGATGCCCCGCAATCAGCGGCGGCTCGCCCAACAGCGCGCCTGCCAACGCCAGCCCAAGCAGCGTGCCGACCAGCGTCATCATCCCCATGTACGCCGACGCCAGCCCATGCCGATGCACAGGCACATAGTCGGGAATCACCGCCTGATACGGACCGTTCGCCCAGTTCAGAAAGAGTTGAATCGCCACGAAGTGCAGGATCAGCAACGCGAAGCTCTGCGTGGTCATAAACAGCACGACGAACGGCAGGCTCAGCAGCGTGCCCCACAGGATAAACGGGCGTCGCCTGCCCATGCGGGAAGTGCAGCGGTCGCTGATCGGTCCCGCGATGAGTTCAACGATAGTGGAAATCAGCGCGCCCGCCGCCGCCAGCCACGCAAGGTATAGCCCGCGCTGCTCCAGCGGCGCAAGGTCGTTCACCCGCGCCTGCATCGCAATCGTCAGAAACGCCGCCCAGTGGACGCTCACGCCCAGCCAGAACGCGCTGAGTGCCCAGTAGTTGATGCGTGCTTGCGCCATCGGTACACTCATTTCACGAGGCACTCGGAAATTGTACCTGACGCGACCAAGCAGACTCCTTCGCACGGGTATAATCACATACATGCAGGTATTGCGTATCACAGTAGAAGACCAGGACTGGGAACGGCTCCAGCAGGCGGCTGCACGATTGAACTGTTCCGCGGAGGAGTTCGTTTCTCGTACACTACATCATCTGCTGCAGCGCGTCGCTGCCCCTGACCATGAGTGGCAAGCGCGGTTCGATCATCTGCTACAACAAGTTCGTGCGCGTACATCCGCCTTTACATCTGAAGAGATAGAAGCTGACATCACTGCCGCTTGGGAAGAATACAAAAAGGAATGCGAGTCGTAGTTGATACCAATGTATGGGTCTCGGCGTTCCTTGCTCAGCGAGGTTATCCTGCCCGGTTGATTGAAGCGTTTCGCCAAGCCTTGATTGAGGTGGTCGTGAGTGAGCCACTCATACGCGAACTGGACGCTGTTCTGAGGCGTCCTCGTCTGGTGTCTAAATATCAGCTCAGCGATCAATCAATAAACGAATACATATCGCTGATAAAGAGGCAATCCGTATGGGTCAGTGTTTCTGGAACGCTCCACATCTGCCGTGACCCTCGCGACGACTTTTTGCTCGAGACTGCGCTTTTTGGCGGCGCGGAGTATCTGGTCACGCGCGATGACGACCTCAAGCGCGACCTCGATTTGACGCAGAGGATGGCAGAGTGGGGTGTTCAAGTCGTCAGTGTCCAGCAATTTCTCAACTTGCTCCACCACGAGTAGCTGAGTTCTGATAAATCAAGAAAGCCCATACACAGGGATTGCCGCGCCGTGGATGGCGCGCGCGGCAGGCGAGCAGAGGAACATGATGACCTCGCCGAGCGCGTCGGGCGCGACCCAGCGCGAGAAGTCGGCGTCGGGACGCGCCGCGCGATTCGCTGGCGTGTCGATCGTGCCAGGCAGGATGCAGTTGACATTCACGCCATGCTCTTTCAGTTCGGCGGAGAGGGCTTCAGTGAGGCGGATCACGCCCGCTTTGGCGGCGCAGTAGCCCGCCCCGCCCGCAAAACCTGACAGCCCCGCCCTGCCCGATACATGTACAATTGCGCCCCCGCCCGACCGTATCAGCAGCGGCGCAATCGCCCGCGAGACCAGAAACGCCGTGCGCAGGTTCATCGCCAGCATCGCGTCCCAGTCCTCCAGTGGCGTCTCGTGGACGGGCGGACCTGCCGTGAAGCCGCCGACGGTGTTCACCAGCGCATCCAACCTGCCGAACCGCTCCTGCACAGCGCGGGCAAGGCGGTCGCAGTCGTCAGGCTCGCGCAGGTCAATCCCGCCGACCAGTAGGCGCCGCGGGTCGGACGCGAGGTCGGCGAAGAGGTGGCGGAGTTCGGCGTCGTCGCGGGCGCACAAGGCAAGCGTCGCCCCCGCCTGATGAAACTGGCGGGCAACCACGCGCCCCAGTGCGCCCGTCGCGCCTGTAATCAGCACCACCTTGCCCGTGAAGTCGAACGCAACCATCAGCCCTCCGCGTCTTCCGCGAACGGGTAAGTCGGCAGGCTCACGCGCAGCGGCTTGTCCACGCGGTAGCCCAGCGCGTAGTCCGCCTGCAGCAGCGTGTGGATCTCCGAAGTGCCCTCGTAGATGGTCGCGCCCTTGCTGTTGCGGTAGAAACGCTCCACGGGGTACTCGTCGGAGAAGCCGTAGGCACCGAACACCTGCACGGCGGCGTTGGCAGCGCGCTGCGCAGCGTCGGTGCTGTACCACTTCGCCAGCGAGGTCTCGCGCGTGTTGCGCAAGCCCACATTCTTCATCCAGCCGACCTTCTGGTACAGCAGCACGCTGATTTCGTAGTCCGCTGCCATCTGCGCGATTTTCTGCTTGATGAGTTGGTGGTGCGCCAGCGGCTCGCCGAAGGTCTTGCGCTCTTTGGCGTAGCGTACCGATTCGTCCAGGCAGGCGCGGATGAGTCCCGCTGCGCCCGCGGCGACCGTGTAGCGTCCTTGGTCGAGCGCGAACATCGCGATTTTGAAGCCCTCGCCCTCCTCGCCGATGCGGTTTTCAACGGGGATCTCCACATTCTCGAACACGACGCCGCCCGTGTTGCCCGCGCGCACGCCGAGTTTGCCCTTCAGCGTGTAAGGCTTGACGCCCGCACGCTCGCGCTCCACGAAGAACGCGCTCATGCCCGAATGGTCGCGTTTGGCTTTCTTGTCGGGGTCGGTCCAGGCGACCACGAGGTACTGGTCGGCGACTTCGGCGAGCGAGATCCAGATTTTCTCGCCGTTGAGGATGTAGCGGTCGCCCTCGCGTCGTGCGGTGGACTGCATGCCGACCACATCGCTGCCCGCGTTGGGCTCCGTCAGGCAGAACGCGCCGAGCCGCTGACCCTGTGCTTGGGGTACGAGGAACCGTCGCTTCTGCTCTTCAGTGCCCCACGCCATCAGCGTCATCGCCGTCAAGCCGACATGCACCGACATCACCACGCGCAGGAAGGTGTCGCCGTACTCCAACTCTTCGCAGGCGATGCCCAGCGCGATGTAGTCCAGCCCCGACCCGCCCCACTTGCGCGGGATGCAGATGCCCAGCAGCCCCAAGTCCGCCATGCGCTGGTACACTTTGGGGTCTGCGCCGTGCCGATCCCAGTCGCGGATGTGGGGCTTGATTTCGTTCTCTACAAAGCGGCGCACAGTCTCGCGCACCATCAAATGCTCTTCCGATAGCCGAAAGTCCATAGAAGACGCCTCCTTCGAGTAGGATTGTACCCGACGGTGGGTATCCTGTTATCGATGCGCCTACTCGATCGGCTAATTCTGCGCGAGTTGTTGCCCCCGCTGCTGTTCGGCGTGAGTTTGTTCACCGCGCTGGTGTTTGCGGGGGGCTATGTGTTTATGATTACCGAGTACGCGGTGAAGGGCGCGCCGCTCAGGCTGGTGATTGAACTCGCGCTGCTCTATCTGCCGCAGATTGCCGTGCGCACGCTGCCGATGGGCATGCTGTTGGCGACGCTGCTGGGGTTCGGGCGGCTCTCGTCGGATTGGGAGATTACAGCGGCGCGCGCGGCGGGGGTGAGCCTGCGACGGATGATGATGCCCGTGTTCTGGCTGAGCCTGCTGGTGAGCCTCGCCGCGATTGGCTTCAACGAGACGCTCGTGCCGTGGGCGACCGCGCGCGCCGCTGAAATCCGCAAGTCCATCTTGGAGCAACTGCGCCTAACCGAGCAGGAGGCGTTCGGCTTCCCCCAGTTCCGCGGCGGCAGGCTCGACTCGTATGTGATTGTGGCGGGCGGGCGCGACCCCCAAACGCAGGAGCTGTACCAACTCACGCTGCTGAAGTACCGTGCGGACGGCGCACGCGAACCCGAAGTGGTGCTGTACGCCCAACGCGCCCAGTGGGACGGCGAAGCGCAGTGGACGCTCTACAACGGCTGGTGGCGCACCGCCGACGGGCAGTACGGCTCGTTCGTGGTGTTCCGCGCCGAGCCGCGCCTGAACCTCGCCATTCGGCGCACGCCCGTCCAAATCGAAGCGCTGCTGACCAATGTGGACGAGCGGTCGTTTCGCCAACTGCGCGAGCAGATTGCCTTCTTCAGGCGCGAAGGGGCAGACGAGGCGCAACTGCGCCAGCTCACGGTGGAACTCTACAACAAAATTAATGTGCCGTTGGCGAGTCTGGTGTTTGCGTTGTTGGGCGCGCCGTTGGGCATCCGCCCGCAGCGTTCCAGCCCTGCCAGCGGCTTCGCGCTCAGCGTCGCCATCATCTTCGCCTACTGGGTGATGGCGCGCTACTTGGTGATTCTGGGGCGCGGCGCGATTGACCCGCTGCTCGCCAGCAGTTTGCCCAACCTGATTGGGATTGCGCTCGCCGTGTGGTTCATCTACCGCAAGGAGCGGGCGTAGGCGGTTCTGTCCCGCCGCTCAGACCTGAAGGCGGGGGTAAAACTCAGCCCAGCCGTTCGCCTACTTGCGGGCGGTAGCCGTTGATGAACGCGCGACTGTCCATGCGCGGGCGGCTTTCAGGCTGCACCTCCAGCAGGCGCAGCGCGCCCTCCCCGCACGCAACGCGCAAGTCGTCGGGCGCGCAGGCGATAATCGCGCCCGGCGCGGCGCCCCCTGTGCGCGGCGCGACCTCCGCCCTCCAGAGTTTGAGCGTCTTGCCCCGCCACTGGGTGAACGCGCCAGGCTTGGGCGAAAAGGCGCGGATGCGGTTGCGACATCGCTCGGGAGGCTCCTCCCAGCGGATGCGCGTGTCGTCTTTCGTGATGAGGGGGGCGTAGGTCGCCGCCGCGTGATCTTGGGGCGCGCGGATGAGGGTTACCGCCTGCAGTCGCTCAAGCCCGTCCAGCAGCAGGCTCGCCGCGCGCGCTGCCAGCCTCGCCTCCAGCGCGCCGTAGTCGTCGTCGGGGTGGATTGGCTCGGTCGCCTGTAGGTAGATGTCGCCTGCGTCCATCTCGGCGACCATCTCCATCAGCGTCACGCCCGTCTCGCGCTCGCCATTCAGCAAAGCGTACTGGATGGGCGACGCGCCGCGATACTTGGGCAGCAACGAGCCGTGTAGGTTCCAGTTGCCCAGCAGCGCAATCTCCAGCACCGCTTGCGGCAGTATCTTGCCGTAGGACGCCAGCACAATCAGGTCAGGCGCGAGGGCGCGGAGCTGCTCGATGAACTCAGGGTCGCGGGCGCGTTGAGGGGTCAACACGGGCAGCCCCAGCGATTCGGCGAGGCTATGCACGGGCGTTGGCTGCAGGCGCATGCCGCGCCCTGCCGGCTTGGGCGGTTGGCTCACAACAGCGAGAATCGGGTAGCCTGCCTTGTGCAGGCGCTCCAGCGGAGGCACAGCGAACGCGCCCGACCCGAAATAGACGATGCGCGGCGCACTCAGATGCTCTCCTCCTCGTCGTCCTGATTGGGGTGTTCCCATCGCAGCGTCTCGCGTATCGCGCGGTCAATAAACAGGATGCCGTCCAGGTGGTCGATCTCGTGCAGGGCGATGCGGGCGGGGTCGCCCTCAAGGTGCAGGCGGATGGGCTTGCCGTGACGGTTGATGCCGCGCAGCACAATCTCTTTGGGGCGCTTCACATCGCCGAACAGTTGCGGGATGCTCAGGCAGCCTTCCAGCCCTGTCTGCTCGCCGTATCGCTCCAGCACCTGCGGGTTGAGAATCACGCGCGGCTTCTGGTCTTTCGGCGCGACGATAATCAGGCGAATAGGCGAGCCGACCTGCGGTGCCGCCAGCCCGATGCCTTTCGCGCGCCTCATGACCTGCATCATGTGTTCAATCAGATGCTCCAGGTCGGGCGTGATGCGCTGCACGGGCTTGGCGACCTTGCGCAACAACGGGTCGGGATACTTCACAACCCCGTCATTCTGCTCAAAATAGACCCGAAACTCATCGGGTATCAGGATGTCGATAGGCTTCATTGCATCGGGGGAATTATACCTGTTGCCCCACTGCCTTGCCCGCGCAGGTGTGCCGTCGATGGCGCGCCGCCGCTTCGACAGAGGGTATCATAAGATGCATGGGAGGTACGAATCGATGCGTGTTTTGGGGCTGGTACTGTTGGCAAGTGTGATGATGGTCAGCGGCTGTCGCAACAGCACGGTGGAGCAAATTCGTGTACCTGCTGCGCCATGAGCCTTCGGGGGCGATTCTGTTTATGGGCGTCGTGCGCCAGCCCAGTGAGTGGGCGCGGGTTTTGCGAGTATAATACATCACGGAGGCGGAATCGGATGCGAATCTTGAAGTATCACGCGGGTGTTGTCTGCGCTGCGATTGCAGCGGCTGTGATTGGTCTGACCAGCTGCCGTCCTGCAGGTTCCCCGAACACTCATAGCGCGAATTCCTCGTCTACCCAGCCCACGCCGTCAACGCCGCCGCCCGTCTTGGCGCGTCATCCGCAGTTGCAGGAGGGATCGGCGAAATTCGCGGTTCGCCTGCTGCAGCAGGTTCTTGAGGAGCGCCCCAACGACAACTTCTGCGTCTCGCCGCTCGATGTCCAGTCGGGGCTGAGCCTGCTTCTGAGCGGGCTGCACGCGCAGGGATACCAAGAGGTCGCCGACGCGCTGGGCTACGGCGAGCTGCCCTTGGATGCGGTCAACGCTTTCCAGCGAACGGTTTGGGAGCAAGTACACGCCGAGGGCGACGCCTACGAAGTGCGCCAAGCACTCGCGCTGTATACCGTCACCCCCTATCGCTGGACAGCCGCCGTCAAGCAACAGGCGCAGGACTGGTACCCAACAGCGTTCTACGAACTGGAGGAAGCGAGTCTCCAACAGCAAATCGGTCAACTACAGTCGTGGCTGCAAGAGCAGACCAAGACTCGCGTGGCGCTGTCGCCTGAGTTGTGGCAGCAGATAGCCGCATATCCAACGCTTGCGGGAGTCGTGAGCGCGCTGTTCCTGAAGGCAGACTGGGAGCAGCCGCTGGGCATCGCGCCGCCGATTGAGTTTCGGACAGCGGATGGGCGAAAGCGATCAGTCGATGCGATGGCGCGCCGCTTCGAGCGGTTGCCGTATTTGGAAGAGCGCGATTTCGAAGCGGTTGCGTTGCCCTATCGAGGCGGACAACTGCGGTTCTACCTCTTTTTGCCGCGCGAGGGCGTGTCGCTACGGCAGTGGGTACAGCAACTGGACACGGCGCGTTGGCGTGCGTGGCGCAAGCAGTTCAAAGAGCGCGAAGTGGAACTGCACATGCCCAAGTTCGAGGTTACCTCAGAACATGACTTGCGCGACACGCTACAGCAAATCGGCGTCCAGCAGATTTTTCGGGACGGCGGCTTGCGTGGGGTCATAGAGGGCGCAGAGAAGGCGGGCTACATCGGGCTGTGGACGCAGCAAACAACCGTTCGCGTGGACGAGCGCGGCACGGAAGCTGCCGCAGGGTCTGCAATCACTGCTTTCGTGATGGATTACGGCACTGTTCAGATGCGGGTAGATCGTCCCTTCCTGTTCGCCATCGTCCACGAGCCGACGGAGTTAATCCTGTTTATGGGCGTGGTGCACGCGCCGCCTGCGACGGCGCGGAGATAAAGCGTGGGGCAGGGTGCAGTTTGCCTGCCGCTATGCCGCTGATATGGGTACAGCCGCCAAGCACGAAGTCCCTAAAGCAGTGCGCCCTTTTCCCTCACCCCCTGTTTCCCCCTCTCCCGCAGGCGGGCGAGGGGGAAACCTGTGGCTGGGCGAACCGCCGTTCGCCCCTACATCCCGCTGCCACAGGCGGGAGAGGGGGCACGCGCGGCTCCCCTCTCCCACCCTGTGGGAGAGGGGCTGGGGGTTAGGGCAAAAAACGCGAACGCCTCCACGCAGTGAACCTAAGCGGTGTGCCCTTGTCAGCCCCTACGCCGTGCTAAAGCCCCAGCAGACGCCTTCCTCTCAACGCCCTTTCATCGGCGGCGGGGTGGGTGCGCTGCCAGGCGTGCCCGCAGGTACGACATCGGGCGGTGGACCGACCTCCTCCACCGTTGGCTGCCCTTGCACAGGCTGCGGGTACGCGCTCGCAGGAATCTCGCCCGTAGACTGACCGCGCGTGTATTGCCACACAGCCAGCCCAATCGCCAGTGCAATCACCACTACCAACGCCACGACCAGTATCGGTTTGTTCTCTTTCCGCATGGCATGCCGCCTCGCTGGGTGTGCATCAGTAATAGTCATCCATGTCCCACATATACTTCTCGGGGTCGAGGATGAAACCGTTCATGCAGGGGCGCGGGTCGCAGCCAACGGTCAGCTGGCTGGGCGTGAAGGCTTTGGTGTGTCCATCCGCGAAGGCGACGACCATGCGTTCGCGGCGATGCCACGGCCATGTGCCGCCCAGCTCCAACCAGCGGCACCAGCCCCGCGCTTGTTGCAACAGCCAGCCCGCACCTTGCCAGTCGGAGCAGCCACAGTAAATGCCGTAGCTATACCAGCGCGTCGCGCGACTGGGGGTATACAGCATCGTGAAGGTGTCCACCGACTGACCCGTGCTGGGATTGCGCCAGAATCGGCACGGGGGCATAATCACCCAGTTGCCGCCGCCAATCGGCTGACCCGTCGCTGGATCGCGATACCAGATGCTGTCCACAAACAAGATTGTGTTCGCAGGCATCTTGATACGCGCCTCGTGCGTAGGGTTGTTGCGCCATCCATACAGGAAGTCCCCACAGCGATCGTAGCAGCCGACAGGCGAGAGGTAGGCATAGTTGTAGCCGAGATTGGTCGTTAGGGAGTAGCACTGCTCACGCTCAATTTGGTTGCGGGGAGGGCGTCCGTGGCAAGCGGCGAGAATCTCATCAGTCGCGTTCGGGTCGGACGGACAGCGGAACATTAGCCAATTCTTCACATACGGCTGAAGGAGCATCGGCGTATAGCGATTCGCAGGGTTGTCGACATTTGACCACGAGGAGTAGTACTCGGTGAGCGGTTGGTAGGTATCGAAATCCGCCGAGTACGCAGCGACAGCGCGCGCCACTTGGTAGAAGCGACTCATACAGGTCACTTGCCGCGCACTCTCGCGCGCCTGCGCGAACACAGGGAATAAAATCGCCGCCAAGATAGCGATAATCGCGATAACGACCAGCAGCTCAATCAAGGTGAAACCGTGCTTTCTCATATTCGCACCTCACGAGCAAATAGAATTCGACCACCTCCAGAAAAATCCTGCCTGCATTTGTCAGGGTGAGGGGTGGAAACCCGCGTTTTTATACCAATCGCAAGGGCAGAGTTTACAATTGCCCCCCTCCTTAAGGTTCCCCCCGCTTCGCGAGGGGAACCGCGTGGGGCGCGTGGGTTCGGTTCCCCCTGCTTGCAGGGGGAACCTTAAGGAGGGGGTTATCGGGCATACTCGTTTTTGTGAACTTTGGCTGCGCGATTGGTATTAGGCACTTCGCCTCGCCAGGTCAGGTATACTCTACCCGCCTATGACGCTTGCGGACTTTGGCTGGGCGATTGTGCGCATCGCCATCATGCTGGGCTTCCTGCTGAGCGTGCTGCCTGTGGTGATTTGGCTGGAACGGCGCGCGCTGGCATGGTTCCAGAACCGTGTGGGACCCAACCGCTTGGGACCGTTCGGACTGCTGCAGCCGATGGCGGACGCGGTGAAGCTGTTTTTCAAAGAGGAGATTGTGCCTGCGAGTGCGGATCGGTTCATCTGGGCGCTTGCGCCTGCGCTGTCGCTGTTCCCTGCGCTGGCGGCGGCGGCGACCATCCCGTGGGGACCGAACCGCCTGCTGACGCCCGTGGCGGATGTGGACATCGGCGTTCTCTACTTCTTGGCGATGTCGTCGCTGGCGGCGTATGGGGTGCTGCTGGCGGGCTGGTCGTCGAACAACAAGTATTCGCTGCTGGGCGGGCTGCGTTCGTCGGCGCAGGTGATTAGCTACGAACTCGGCATGGGGCTGGCGTTGGCGGCGGCGGTGCTGGCGGCGGGCAGCTTCCGCATGACGACAATCGTGGAGATGCAGGCGCAGCCGCTGTGGGGCGTCGTGCCGTTTCTGCACAACTGGCTGATCTTCACGCCGTGGGGGCTGATTGGCGGCGCGCTCTTTTTTGTGTGCATGCTGGCAGAGACCAACCGCGCGCCGTTCGACCTACCCGAAGCCGAAAGCGAACTCGTGGCGGGCTACCAGACCGAATACAGCAGCATGAAGTTTGCGGCTTTCTTTATGGGCGAGTATATCGCGATACTGGCGATTTGCGGCGTGATGACGACCTGCTTTCTGGGCGGCTACCTTGCGCCGATTAGCTGGTCGCCGATTCAGGCGTTGGGCGAGGGCGGCGGCTTCTGGGGTATTGTGGCGACGCTCACGGGCGCGCTGACGCCCCCGCTGTGGTTCGTACTGAAGCTGTTCGGGCTGTTTTTCAGCTTCCTGTGGATTCGCGCGACGCTGCTGCGCTTGCGATATGACCAGCTGATGAACCTCGGCTGGCGGTTCCTGATCCCCGTCGGGCTGGTGAACTTGGCGCTCCTGACGGTCTATGTGATTTGGGGCTGGATTCCGTCGCTGATTGGCTACGCGCTCGCGATTGCGGTCTACTTCGTGGTGTTTGCCGCGCGTCGTCCCGAGCGGCGCACGGTCGCGTTGCTGTCGGAGGCGCAGCCGTATCGTCCGAAGGAGGCGCAAAGTGGCTGAGCGAGTGCTGTTTTTCATCCTGGCGATTGTCGCGATTGTGTCGGCGGGCGGCGTGGTGCTCTCGCGCAATCCTGTGCGCAGCGCGCTGCTGCTGGTGCTGAACTTCTTCACGCTCGCGTTGATTTACTTTATGCTTTCGGCGCAGTTCATCGGCGCGTTGCAAGTCATCGTCTACGCGGGCGCGATTATGGTGCTGTTCCTGTTCGTAATCATGCTGCTCAATCTCGGCTCGCCTGAGGCGGTGATGCAGGAGCGCGATTTGAAGCGTCCGCTGGCGTACCTAATCGGCTTCGGCATCTTGGCGACGCTGGTCGGTCAGGCGTTCGTGTTGCTGCTGCCGATGACGCCGCAGCCGCCCTCGCAGGCGGGCACGGCGAAGGTGATTGGGCAGGCGCTGTTCACGCAGTGGGCGTACCCCGTGCTGCTGATGGGCGTGTTGCTGACGGTGGGCGTGATTGGCTCGATTCTGCTGGCGCGAAGGAGGGTCTCGTAGCATGGACGCAGTGCCGCTGAATGCCTATCTGATCCTGTCGGCGTTCCTGTTCACGATGGGCGCAATCGGCGTGGTGGTCAAGCGCAACCCGATTGTGATGTTTATGTGCATCGAGCTGATGCTGAACGCGGCGAACCTGACCTTTGTGGCGTTCGCGCGGTATCAGACCGATTTGCTGGCGCAGGTATCGGGGCATATCTTCGTGCTGTTCGTGTTCGGGGTAGCGGCGGCGGAGGTGGCGGTCGGGCTTGGGATTATTACGGTCATCTTCCGCTTGCGCGAGAGCATCGATGTGGACGAGGTGAGCCTGCTACGCGGGTGAGGGCAGCCGCGCCTGCAGGAACGCCCGCGCCCAAGCGTCTGCTTGTAGCGCGTTCTCCAGGGTGGCGAGTTGGGGGGTGTGCGCTGCCATCGCCTGCTCCACTAAGCGTGGAATGTCCGTGAACCGTATCTGTCGCTTCAGGAACGCCCGCACAGCGACCTCGTTTGCCGCGTTCAGCACGGTGGGCATTGTGCCGCCCGTGCGCGCGGCGGCGTATGCCAGCTCCAGACACGGATAGCGCGCGGGGTCGGGCGTCTCGAAAGTGAGCTGCCCCACCTGCTCCAAGCGCAGGCGCGGCAGTTGGATGTCCGCGCGGTCAGGGTACAACAGCGCGTACTCAATCGGCAGGCGCATGTCGGGCAGGCTTAGCTGCGCAACCACCGAGCCGTCCACAAACTCCACCAGCGCGTGCACGATGCTCTGCGGGTGAATCAGCGTCTCGACCTGCTCCAGCCGTAAGCCGAACAGGTGCATCGCCTCAATGACCTCCAGCCCCTTGTTCATCATCGTGGCGGAGTCGACAGTGATCTTCGCGCCCATGTCCCAGTTGGGGTGCTGGAGGGCTTCCTCGACGGTGATGGCGTCGAAGGTGTGCAGGGGTCGGGTGCGGAACGGACCGCCCGACGCGGTGAGGATGAGCCGTGCAACTTGGCGGGGCGCGCCCGCGTGCATCGCTTGGAACGCGCCTGAGTGTTCACTGTCGATAGGCAGAATGGGCGCGTTCTGCTGCCGCGCGGTCGCCATGACCACCTCGCCTGCGGCGACCAGCACCTCTTTGGTGGCGAGCGCAACGGTCTTGCCCGCCTGCAGCGCGGTCAAGGTCGGCTTGAGGGCAATCGCCCCGCCGAGCGCGACGACGACCACATCCACATCGTCGCGCTGTGCAAGGGCGCATAGCCCCTCCACGCCCGTGTAGCGCACCTCCGTGAGCATGCCGTTGTTGGGCGGCTCCAGCAGCCCCAGCGTTCGCACGCCGAACGCTTGCGCCTGCCCCAGAAGCGTCTTGTAGTCGCGGTAGGTCGCCAGCCCCACCACTTGCAAGCGTTCAGGCAGCCGCTGGACGACCTCCAAAGTCTGCTTGCCGATGGAGCCAGTAGAACCCAGCACTAAAACGCGCCGCATGTGGCGAAAGGATACCCCAAATGGCACAAAATGTGCTATAATAGCCTTACGGCGTGCGCGGACGCGCGTCGTGTGGGATATTACTGCAAATTCGCAGGAGGTCAATACATGGAAAGAGCCTATCGTCTCTTGGGATGCCTGACAGGTTTGTTGGTTGTTGGTCTCGCCTGCGCGGATTCGCGGCTGGATCGAACTCCCCTTTTTGTCAATAAGCCCATTACGCCTGCTTGGGCGCCGTTGTGGGAGTGGGAGCAGCCGCGCGATTTGGCGTTCCAGCACCGTGTGGTGGAGTATGTCACGGGCGTGCAGGGCGTCGGCTCGTGCTGTGCAGAAGGCGTCACGCACGACGGCTATCGGCTGCACTTGTGCTTCGCGCCGGGCACGCCTGAATGGTATGTGGACTACATCTCGCGTCTGATTTTCGGCGATTTTCTGCCTGCCTACGATGTAGGCGGTCGCTGGAGCAGCACCTCGTATGGCAGCACAGGGTCCACAGGCAACCCGATTCGGCTGCGCTGGAGCTTCGTGCCCGATGGAACCCAGCTGCCTGGCTTAGGCGGCGGCACTGCGCCCAGCAACTTGATTGCCAGCATGAACAGCAAGTTCGGCGGCGACACGACGATGTGGCAGAACCAATTCCGCAACTCATTTGCCCGTTGGGCGGAGGTTGCAGGGCTTCGGTACACGGAGGTCAGCGATGACGGCGCGGCGTTCCCCAACAGCCCTGGTTCGGCTAATCCCCAACGCGGCGATGTGCGCATCGGCGGACGCAACCTGGACGGCATCAACGGCGTGCTGGCGTTCAACTACCTCCCGAATGTCGGCGACATGGTCATCGATACCAGCGAAAACTGGCAAAGCAGTTTCGGTACCTATCGTTTCCTGCGCAATGTGGTGATGCACGAGCACGGGCACGGTATCGGGTTGTTGCATGTCGTGCCTGTCGACCAAACGAAACTGATGGAGCCGTATCTGAGCACGCGCTTCGATGGGCCGCAGGACGACGATATTCGTGGCGCGCATCGGCTCTATGGCGACCCCTACGAAGTGAACGGAACCGTTGCGACCGCTACGCCGATAGACCTGACCAACACAAACTTGGCGACGCTTGGCATGGCGAGCCTCGATCGCACAGGGGATGTGGACTTTTACCGCCTGATTGTACCGCCCAGTCGTCGAATCACAATTACCGTGACGCCTATTGGTGGCACTTATCAGGTGGGAGGTGACGACGGCAGTCCGCCCCAGACCACCATCGACACCCGCGCGATTCAGAACCTGCAGCTGGAGCTGCGTGCCCCGAACGGCACAACCATTCTGGCATCCGCTACCGCTAACGGCGTCGGGCAAGCCGAGCAGATTGCCAACTTCGTGCTGTATCCTGCGGGCGGCAACTTCTTTGTGCGCGTCTTTTCGGGGACTGGCTCCACGAACGATGTGCAGCGGTACGAGCTGCGCGTGCAAACCGTGAGCCTGCCTGCAGGCGATGTGGACGGCAACGGCTGCGTGGACGACGCCGACCTGTTGGCGATCCTGTTCAACTTCGGCGGCAACGACCCGCGCTACGACCTCAACGGCGACAATATCATCGACGACGCCGACCTGCTGCTGGTGCTGTTCAACTTCGGCAGCGGGTGCTAAGTATCTTTATCCCAGCCCTCCCCCTCGCGGGGAGGGATACTCCTCACTTACCGCCACAGCCCTCCAGATAGGCTTGGCGCAGGCAGTCGATAGGCAGCAGCGCATCGGTGTCGGCGTCGCGGTAGTGCCAGTGTTCCCAGCCGTTGCAAGGCGCGCCCGTGATGTACCGCGCAATCTGGTGAATTGAGCCAACCATGCCGTCCTTGTACCGAATATGCCCGTTCGCCAGCACCTGCGCGGTCGCGTCAGGTCGCTGTTGGAAGTAAAGCGTCTCGCCTGGCGCGATTAGCCCACACTCCACCAGCGCGCCAAAGGGCACGCGCGGGGCGCGCCTGCGCCCGTCGCCATAGCCCACGACGAACTCGGGCGGATAGGGCACGACTGCTGCAATCCGTTGCTTGGCAAGCGCGGCGTACTGCGGGTCGCGCTCGATGCCAATCCAGCGTCGCCCCAACCGCTTGGCGACCGCCGCCGTCGTGCCCGTGCCCAAAAACGGATCCAGCACCACATCGCCAGGCTTTGTGGTTGCCAGCACTATGCGCGTCAGCAACGCTTCGGGCTTCTGCGTCGCATGCGCCTTCGCGCCGCCCACCCGCAGCCGCTCTTTGCCCGTGCAGAGCGGGATATACCAGTCGCTGCGCATCTGCAGGTCGTCGTTGAGGGCTTTTAGGTCGGCGTAGTTGAAGGTGTAGGGCTTGCCCTGATGCTTCTGCGCCCAAATCAGCGTCTCGTGCGCGTTCGTAAAGCGCACACCCCTGAAGTTCGGCATCGGATTCGTTTTGACCCAGATGATGTCGTTGAGTATCCAAAAGCCCAAGTCCTGCAAAATCTTGCCGATGCGGAAGATGTTGTGGTAGGTTCCAATCACCCACAGCGTGCCTGTGTCTTTGAGGACGCGCCGTGCAGCGGTCAGCCACGCGGTGGTGAACTGGTCGTATGCCTCGAAGCTTTCGAACTTATCCCACTCGTCGTCGACGGCGTCCACGCGCGTGAGATTGGGGCGGTACAGCTCCTGCTGCAGTTGCAGGTTGTAGGGCGGGTCGGCAAAGATGAGGTCGACGCACCGTTCGGGCAGGCGGTTCATCACCTCGATGCAGTCGCCGACGATGACTTGGTCAAGGGGTAGCGCGTCCATGCGTGCGCCTCCAATTGGTTGGTGACATATTCCATGCGGGGGTTAAATGTCCTGCTGATACGACTGCCTTCGTTGCAGGGACGCCCTCCTGCGTGCAAGTTCCTGCGCATCTACCATTCCCTCAACAGGTTCCCCGTTTTCGCGCGAAGTTCGCTGATGTAGGCATCCAGCGCACCGATGGCGTGCGACAGATCTGTTTGATACCGATCGCGCAGCCAAAGTTCACAAAAACGAGTATGCCCGATAACCCCCTCCTTAAGGTTCCCCCTGCAAGCAGGGGGAACCGAACCCACGCGCCCCACGCGGTTCCCCTCGCGAAGCGGGGGGAACCTT